>MDTG01144045.1_pt1 | contig 17719 bp, 22 predicted proteins | sample 811421 | NCBI WGS metagenome assembly MDTG01 (sample SAMN05326645, study PRJNA326480) | marine metagenome | isolation source: seawater | place: Pacific Ocean: South East | collected 2011 | reverse complement strand
TAATAAGGTATTAGAGGCTTATTCTACGGATAATCAGTTTACAATTAGATATACTGCATCCGAGAGAACGGTTACAGATTCTCAAGAGTATATATTGATCACTCTATCGTTTAATATCCTTCACACTATCTAATACAATCGGTTAAAATACTAATCATAATCCCCGGAGGCTGTAATGGCATATTCAACAATTCCCAAGACTAAAAGAGATGGAGTTATAACCCTTCTCGATAATGGTGGTGTATCTCTCGAAGTAGCCTTCGAAGATGGTAACTTTACCTTTTCAGATCCTCAAGAGTTTTCAGAACTCGTGGTAATGGATAGAGGTAATTTTTCTGCTGTGCGTAAGCAAGATGCACAAGCAAAAACGGGTTCTTTTTCTTTTCATTTTCGACAATTTACGGATGCATCTGAAGCAGGAAGTATCCGAGATTTTATTACTCAATCTGGATTCTACTCTGGTAATACTTCTACTGGATTAAGCGGTACTCCATTTATCGAGCAGTATTGTATCGATATCAAGTACTTAGCAGATAGCCCAGATGCAGCAGAAGCGGATCACTTTGTTACCTTGTCTAAGTGTATATGTTCTCTCGACTTCTCAGAAGGAGATCCAAGTAGCTTTACTCTTAACTTTACTTGTTACGGTGGATTAGTAGCAGCATAAAATAGCGTAGGAGGTACATATGCTATTAGATCTTAAAAAACTTGGACAGCATGAGGGGAGGTTACCCTCCTCTATTGCTACTTGCTTAGACTTTGTATCCATATGGGGAGCGCATCCCAACCGAGCCCAGCTTGGGAGAATATGTGCAGCTGCTATAGCAGTATCCATAGATCATAAAAGAGTCCTTCCAGCATATCCAGTAACCAGCGGAGATCCTATAGCCTTCGGTTATAAGATCCTCGATCGATTGCTAGATGCTGGAGTTACTCCTGCTAAGATCTACGAGATGGGAAGCGAAGTTCTATTGGAGATGATGCGAGTAATCCCATCCGAGCAAGAGGTAGAAGAGAAGGCAAATTTTACGCAAGAGGGAGAGGAGGGCTAGATCTCCTCGCTCTTCGGATCTCTCTTCGATGGGGGAAGGATCCTCTCTGGTATTACTCTCTCTCTCCAGATCTCCGAGTATCGCTGCTAGCTGAGTATAGGTTAGCACATGAAGATCCAAAAGCATCTAAGGATAGACAAGAGCGCATAAAAAGGGCTAGAATGGAGGAGATAATACGGGGCAATCGATGAGCGTTAAAATCAATAAAGGAAGAGCAGGAATAGAGATCGATACAGATCTTCAGGAGTTCTATACAGGATTCTTAGATACAGTAGCTCCAAATGCTCGTAAGGTCTTAGAAGATACCCTTAAGAAGATAGAAGCGGATGCTATCCAAGATTGGCCAGTACGGAAGCCGATAATCCGTAAGAAGGAAGGAGGAGAAGTTACCTTCTATAAAAAAACCTCTCTGGGTAGCTGGAAGAAGTTCGAGAGAGGCTTCCGGATAATTCCCGGAGGAGGGTTCGAGGCTTTTCTTAGAAATAGGGCTCCTTATTCATGGGCTATGAAATTCGGCGTAGACTCCGAAAACAATAGAGGGCAGGATATAATCCAACCTCAAGGAAAAAGAGTATCTAATGAGCTCATGGTAAAACCTCATAGAAAAGCAGCTAAGAAAGTAGTAGAGGCTCTAGCTGATGATCTTATCCGGAGAATATAATGGCCCAAGAAAATAGAACTATCAATATAGCTTATAAAGCGGATCTTAAGGATCTAATTAATAAGTTAAAGCAGATGCCTAATGTAACAGAAGCGGAAGCTAAGAAGATGGTATCCGCTCTCGATAGGCAACTAAAGCAAGCGGAGAAGGCTGCTAAAAAGAGCGCAGATGCGAGCGCGAAGGCTGCGAGGGCTTCAGCTGCTGCAGCTGCTCGAGGTGCTAAAGAATTTGAAGAGATGGCAGAGGCAGCCCGGAGAGCGGAAGAACGCTTGGAGAGAGTTGGAGAAGCATCTGGGGATATCGATAGAGGATTCTCTTCCATAGGGCTTGCTCTTCGAGGGGTTAATCCTCAACTCGCAGAAGCAGCAGATGGATTAGCAGATGCTTTCGCAGTTACAGAGGGTTTAACTATGTCCTTCGCTGCTCTTAATCCTCTCGTAGTAGCTGCAGGTATTGCTATCGGAGCCTTAACTCTGGGATATGTAGCCCATAAAGCGGAGCTCGAGAAGGTTAGAGAGACTACTCTAGCCCTTCGAGATGCTCAGAAGGCTCTAATAGAATCTCAGAACGAGCAAGAAAATAACCTTATCGATGCAGCAGGGAAACTCCGAGAACAGAGATTGGAGTATAAACTTCTTACGGGCCAGATCTCCGAATATGAGTTCAAGTTACAGAAGGCAGGAGAGGCAGCTAATGAAGCATTTAGAGGGAACCTCGAAGCGGTGGAGAGTAACATCTCCGAGAGTAAGATTCTTCTATCAACTATTCAGAGCCTTAAGGATGGATATCTAGAAGCGGGCTCCGCTAATATTGTACTCTCAGAAGGTGAGAAGGAGAGGTTAAGAACTTTACAACTTCAGACCTCTACAGTAAAAAACAATATCGATCTAACCCAAGAGGGACTAAGACAAGCAGCAGAGCTAGGAAAACTGGAGAAGGCTCTCCAGGCTGATATCGCGAACCAGGAGAAGCAGAGAGCAGCGATCGAAGGAATGCAAGCGGAAGCGATAGAGACTGCTCAAGAGATAGTAACTCTCGAAAAAGAATTAGCAGATGCTACAGAGGAAGCAGCAGCAGCGAAAGAGAAGGGAGTTAAGCCTGCTAAGAAGAGCCTAGATCTAGTAGAAGATGAACTCGAAGCGATGGAAGCCTTAATCCAAGCAGAGAATAGATTTTTTGATAGACAGATCGATGCCAATAAAAAACTCGAGGACTTCCAGATCCAAGCCTTTATGAGCGAAGAGCAGAGAGAAGCTCTAGCCTTCGGTAATAAGATAGAGCAGATAGAGAAGCTCGGAGAGATTACAGAACAGGAAGAACTCGCAGCAGATATCATAAAGCAGATGCTACATAATAAAGATCTCGAGCGGATGAAGGAACTCCAAAAGAAGGAAGAAGAACTCCAAGCAAAAAGAAGAGAAGGCCTTAAAGAGAATCTCGAGGGAGCTTTAACCCTTGGAGGAACCCTCGCAGAACTTACAGAGATGAGGATTAAGGGTAACGAGATAGATGTCAAGGCTATGCAGGATAAGCAGGAAGAGATAGCAGCAATGAGCGATATCGAGCGAGCAGCCTATGAGAAGGAGCAGAAGAACCTCCGAGGGCTATTTAACTTCAGAAAAGGAATGGCATTAGCAGAGATCGCAATGGGTACAGCAGAAGCAGTAGTAGCCGCTCAAAAATTAATCTCTCCGTTTAATGCTATCCAATCTGCTCTCGCAGTAGCTACCGGGGTAGCTCAGGCCGGTGTCGTTATGTCTCAGCAGATGCCTTCCTTCCATATGGGAGGGATGGCCCCGGATGAGGCTAATGCTCGAGTATTGCGCGGAGAGGCTATATTGGATCGGGCTACAGTCCGAAGGATCGGAGGAGAGCAAGGAGTAAGGAATCTCCAGCAGGGAGGCTCCGGAAGCGTTAATACTGTAGTAATTCAACCCTTTAAGCACTTTGGAAGATTCTCTAAGGAACTAGGGATTTCGAGGGCTAAACCCGTAGGCATAAGAGGATATTAAGATGGCTAATATAACTCCAGACTATTTAAGAGGATTCCTTATTCCGAGTATCTCCATCTCGAAGGATAATCTATGGGATGCTCAATCTCAATTCACCCAAGCCAACGCGAGAGCAGGTATTCCAGAAGCACAGACAGAAGGAGTAAATCTTACTCTCTCTTCTATCGGTTCTCAAGGTGAAGATATAACTATAGAAACCATGCAGGGAGGGCTCCCAGGAGAGGCTCGATTTAAATGGAGCGGAGCGGATACTATAGAGATGGGGAAGGATGCAGCCCATATTCTTACAGAAAGTAGATATTGGAAGTTTTCTTCTAGTGCATCGATCGGAAGTTATATAAATTCAGATTGCGTGAGCGATCTTAATGGTGTAATCTGGGTAATCTCCGAAGTTGTAGATTCCAGTGGAAGATATACAATTACCCTACACAGACAGATAAAAAATGGCCCTATACAATCCGTTAAAACCTTTGTAAGTATTCTTTTTGCTGGGACTCCCTCAAGTGATGGCCTCCCCTCGATAACTAGGCTTCAGGATGGTAGCCTTCTAGTAGCTTACTTTAATTATACTCTTTCGGACTCGATTAATATAAAAGTACATAGATCTCTAGACAATGGTGATAGCTGGAGCCAGATCTCTTCAAGAGGTCTAATAGATTCTATATCATCTAGCGCGAATGAGCCTAAGAAGATGAAGTTAATCACTGTAGATAATACAGTTCTCCTCTTTATAGAACTTGAAACTAGTAATACAAACAGATTAGCCCAGTACATCTCGAGAGATGGAGGGACTACTTTTAATCTAGTAGATTCTATCTCTGATATAAGTGATGGATACTTTCACCAGCCTTCCCCAGTATCCCTTCCAGATGGTACTATAGGAGTAGCCTATATATCTGATACTCAAGAGTTAAACTTTACTAAGATTCCTAATCCGGGTATCCGTTTGTCTAATTCAGTATGGCTATCATCTAATGAGAATACTATAGCAGTAGGTACAACCTTCTCCAGCATAACCTCTAATGTAATGACCGGAGGTAATGTTACAGCCTTCTTTCAAGATGGGCTAATCTGGGTAATCGCTCAAGAATTCGGAGATGGTAGGCTTATAGGATTCTACTCTGATGATCTGGGTAATTCTTGGAGATATGCAAGCGGAGGAGGATCTACGGTATCGAATGGATATATTTTAGATTATGGGAATAATACAGACAGATTAATTAATTTATCCTCATGTGTACATGAGGGAAGAGCTAAGATTTTTGGACATAAAGGGAACAGTGTATGGAGTTTAGCCTTGGGAGGTTATTCCTCATTTTCATATCCTGCGAGATCAGGTAACCCGGCATTTTTTCAATATTTAGTATGGGAAAGTACTTATTTACCTCTGTTGCTACCCGGTTCATCTAATCAGTATACAGCTTTAGGTACAGGATCACAAATATTAGACGGAGATGGTCTTAATATTACTACTTCTGGAGATTTCAGAACTTATAGATATAATCATACTGGAGGGTATTTTTCCGAAGGGCAAGTTATCAGAATTAGACTCAAAGTAGATCAAAATTCATCTTTGAGTAATGATTTTATCGCTCTAAAGATTTTTCAAGATGATTCAGTCTTTAGCTTAGAGCTCCAATTAAGATTCTCCACTAATGCTATTCAGGTTCGTGATTCTGCAGGAGTAAAGGCTACTATTTCTCATGATATGACACAATCTACAGAAATAGTAATTGGTTTATTAAATACAGATGCTGAATTATTTTATAGAGCAGCAGATGGAGCACAAGCAAAAAAATGGAGTGTTGAAACAATCAACGGAATAACAAAAAGTACTAGCGGAGCTGGTAATACTGTACAATGGGGCCATTTTACTTTTTCTGGTGTTTCTACTTTTGAGTCACATTGGCAGGAAGTATCTATTACATCTGGAGAGCAAGCTGGGATCGGTAGATTTGATCTAAGGGGAGCAAGATTCCCACCCTTAGGAGAGTATCAGTACATAGATCAAGGGCTAGCGATAACAGCGAAGGACTCTCCAGCGCGAGGAGAGGATATTTATAAGATCGCTACTCGATATGATTATCCTATCGATAATATATTTCATGAAATATCGCTCTCTCCGAGAGTTACTTGGAGATCTTCTAGTGATACAGAATTAGCCCGAATCCCTCTATTCATTGATCCTAAAGTGCAAGATACGGAAAAAAACTTGGGTTTAAGTGATGTTTTAGGAGTACACCTTGCTAACATAAATTTCTCTAATTTTCTTCTTAATAGCTGGACCGGTTCATCTTGGGTAACTCTTGCGGATGTAGATACAAGTGAAGGATTTAACGGAACCTACATAAAAAAGGGCAATACTCTTATATCTAACGACAATCAGAAGAAATTTTTACTGCATTATGGAGAAGCTATTGGATGGAGAGCAGAACTAAAGAGCGGAGCAACTATGAAGATAGTAAAAATACGAATGAATAGCGAGGGCATCTGGACCAAAAGCGCAGGTTTTAAGCAGACTGTACTCCAGTATGATACAGATCTTACAGATCCTGCTACTATCCCAGCCTCTGGGACCTTTAAACTAATCCCAGATCGGATAACTTTCCTTAAGAGCAGATTAGATGGAGTAAACCTTGGTCAATATGCTCTAGCAATAGAGATTCCAGTACAAGATACTCTAGAGGGATATTTCCAGATTGGATCTCTTCTTATTGGCTCCGTAGCCTTCCCCGCTCCTCAGTATCAGAGGGGTAGAAGTATATCTTACTCTCCAAATATTCAATCCCAAGATACTCTCGATGGTATGTTCTTTTCTCGTAAGATGAGCGAAGGAAGGAGAACAGCTTCGATAGCCTGGACGGAGCCAATTGATACTACTCGATTATTTTCTCTTAGTCCTGACTATTGGCAAATATCGAATACAGCAGGAGCCCAGCCTATAGCCAACTATGGAGATCCTTATCTGATGAATGGAATCTTCCGATACTTAAGTAACCGGGAGCCTCTGGTTTATCTTCCTTCAATAGATGTAGCAGCATATCGAACCGGGCTAAATGGTACAAATGAGATTATTTTAAATCGAAGAGCTCAGCATATCCTAGCGAGAACTACTGGAGAGGTATCTATCGAGAGCGTTATAGGGGAAGAATTAGTTAATGAGATGTTTCGAGTAGCTACAGTAAATCTCGAGGAGATTGAGTAATGGATACCATAAAGAGATCGCAGATAGAGCAGGGAGATGTCTGCTTCCTCTTAGATATAGAGTACTTTGGAGCGATATACCGTTTTTCAACAGTACCTATAGATATATCTGATACTGCAGAGAATACAGTTATCCCCTATCGAGGGAGCCTCTCCGATCCTCCGATTAATCTCCAGAGTGACCTCCTCGGAGTAGATCTCGAGGCTAATACTATTTCTTTAGAACTCATATTCGAGGAGGTAGACTGGGTATCTGAATTCCTTAAAGGTAGAACGATAAACGATGCTATCTGCACTTTCTCAATGATTATTATCCGAGATGGGAAGACCAGCTTTACACAGCAGGATAGAATCGGAATATTTAAGGGGAGAGCTCTAGAAGCGATCTTCGGAGCCCCAGATGCTCCTAAGGGTACTGTAGCATTTACTATAGAAAACTCCGTTAATGTTAGAACTGCTAATCTACTTGGAGAAGAACACGTTATCATAGAAGATAATTATACTATTCCTATCCTCGATAAAAGTAAAGGTAAGGTCGTTCCCTTCGTATTCGGAGAACTGGGTACAAGTTCCAGAGAGCAGGCTGGAAGTATTACATTAGATACAGATCTTCGAGCTACTCCTGCATATCAGGCCGGAGGAACAGCTACCTTAAAAACTCAATACTTCCAAGTAGCCTATCATCAAGTAATGAAGCCCGGAGTATCTCTTGTTAAGATCTTCGATGGTCAAGGAGGATCCTTTACTAATCCAGTAGAGATCGCGGTAGATTCTAAAGGCTTCCTACATGCGTATGTACCATTTTATCTGATAGTGGGAAGCCCAGAGGGGACCAATGTACAGTATGATAATTTTCAAGTATCGAGTCCAGAGATAGCCTTCTCTTATTATGCTAGCTGGGGAATATCTCAAGGTGGAATTCCTAGTATAATTGGAGATGGACCTCTCGAAGGAGCAGTAGATCTCTCCTTATTCGTACTTGAAAAGACAAATTTATTATACGATTATTCCTCTTGGAATGGGTTAGCTCCTATATTAGATCGGTATAAGTTCGGAGGCTTCGTTAATGACCTAGATGTATCTGCTCTCGATTGGATCCAGAGTAATATCTGGAGCCTGCTTCCTATTATGGTAGTAACGGGAGGAGATGGTATAAAAGTAGCCCTCAATCTTTATACATATTCTCAAGAGATAATCCCTACTCATCATCTCATAGAGAGCGGAGAACTAGAGATTATCTCTCCATTAACTCCTCTCGAGGGAGAGATTATAAATAAAATTACTATCAGATTTTCTTATGCAGGGATGAGCGGGGCTTATCGTTCTCAGGTTACTATCGATCCTTTACTGGTAGAAGATGAGCCTCTTAAGTATAAAGATCCTATCGCTTATATATCTTTTACTCGATACGGATTAAGAGAGAAGGTTGTAGAAGCTCCCTTCGTTTATGATCTCCAGACTGCTATCCGGATTGCTAGAGATAAGATTCGAGCCCATGCTCTAGGAAATTACGCTATAGAGATATCTGCTGCTCCTAAGTATGGATATTTGGATCTCGGAGATATTGTATCTATAACTTCGGAGAGGGTCGGATTAACTTCTCATAAGTGTCAGATAGTGAGTAAGTCATGGAGCGATAATCGCTGGAGATATGTTCTGCATATAGAGGATAATCCTCTGGTTACCATCCGTAAGTAATCTTTCCCTCCTTTCATAAAATACTGAGGTATATTAGCCTTATGATAGTATTCATAGATAGACAGCATGCAGGGAAGCCAAATAACCCAGAAGATAGAGGAGCCTCTGTAGAGCCCTTATCCTTTGGACTTGGACTAGAAGCTATGTATACCGGGTATCTATCCCTCATGATAGAGGAGAGGCTACTGGAGAACGGAGTTAAGGTTCTTCCCATCTCGGATGGATTCTACCCAGATAGACATAAAAGAGTTAACGAGTACTCCAAGAGATTTAAGAATGAACAGCAGGTATATCTCGCTCTCCATTTAAATAGCGGAGGAGGAGATTACTCTAGTTTTTTTCATATGGGATCCACAGATGGAAGCGATCTAGCCTCTGCGATATGTGACAAGATGAGAGAGGCAGCTCTCCCCGGTCTAGTTAGATGCCTTCCGAAGAGATGTTCTTCTGGAGACTGGACCAAGAATGCATGGTATACGATTAAAGGAGTAGGATCTCCGATTGCAATCTGCTGCGAGCCTCTGTTCATGGATACCCATAGAGATCTCTTAAATCTAGAATCCCTTAGATCTATTGCTTCTGCTATAGCATCTGGGATAATCTCGTGGAGTTTATAATGGAAGAGCCCTTAATCAATATCCTACTTAATGGAGGAGCTAATATAGCCTTCGCTGCCTTCCTCTATATGCAGAACCAGCAGCTACAGAAGCGAGCAGATGAGCGAGAACTCAAGCAGGATAAAAGAGAAGCAGATATCCGGGCTCGATACGATAAGGTTATATCCGATATGTATGAGAGGGAAGATGCTATCCGGAGGGAACTGGTCCAAGAGATAAACGATCTAGATAAGAAGGTCTCTACATTGGAGACTAAGATACAGCATATATTCAAAATAGTAGATGAGATTAAAGCGCAGTTTTTAAGGGCAGGATAATCCGCACAATCTCAGCATCTAAGAACAGATCAAAGGGAGCCCTCTTAAATATGGTACGGTCCTCCGGTCCATTATTCTCTACATAAAATTCACTCATAAAGGGAACCAGGCCTTCTATCTCAGTATAGAGGCTTCGAGTATTGATAATAGCGAGATAAAGCATCCCATTCCAGAGGAAGCCTTCCATAGTTAGATCGGAGATCTCCTCTCCAGTCTTTATCGCTGCTATTCTAGAGTGTATCTCCAGCTCCATCTCTGGATACTTGGTTCTCCTCCATCTTAGAGCGAAGTGTCTAGCAGGTCTGCTCTTCCATATCCGAGCAGATACAGTAGTCTCCTTCCCTTCCTCTGTATAGGTGTAATCTATTCCATTATAGATATCTCTACTCGTTCCTATCTCGGTCCTCCATGCACCGGGGAACCTATCTTGGAGCGTAGGGACTACGTAATCGAACCAGAGAATATCGCTCTCTCGTAGTCTATCTTGTGTACTTTTCATATCGTAACCTCCGATACGATAGCAATATACCACAATAAAATATGAAATAAATCTATTTTTATTGACATAGCAATAGTAAAATATGGTATACATATCTATATCCAATGATGGATATAAACAAGAGGTACAAACAATGAAAAAAGATAGAACTTTAACCATCCTAGGCTACATCTTAGTAACAGTAGCCTTCTTTGCTGTTCCAGCTACTCTCTCCTTCCTTTGCTATGTGATGGGGGTGTAAGATGATTATGCTTGCTAGAATGGATGAGGATAGAACCTTCTCTCTTAATATTTTCTTTAAAATGAAAATTAATAATTTTATGGATAGGAATGAGCAGATTATCCGAGTTCTAGATGATCATTCGATAGAATCTCTCATTAAAAAACAATTACCATCCAAGCCGCAGGTTTTTGTACTTAGAAAAAAAATTGCTGAGATCCATGAACAGAAAATATTGGGAGGACTATACGGTCGATTACAGATAATGCAATTTAGAATTACTCTAAAGGTCGAAACAGTAGTTAACTATGGGGATTTCAAATGAATAAGCATCGTAGAAGATATGTAAAAGAGAATGGAAGAACTCAGCTCCGAAAAATGAGCAAGCGCAGAACTCCTCCCAAGCCGATCTACTTAGATAACCTCGCTCTATTGAATGCAGTAAAGCAGATTGGAGAGATCTGTAAGATCTGGAGCCCTATTTACTGTAGCTGGGTATGGGAAGCGAAGATCAATATTAACGGGCTAGTACTCCGTAGAGAAGTATTCGAGGATAAACCGGAGGAGGCTATCCAGTGGGCTCGAGATAAGTATACTGCGATACTCGCTCCTCAGTTCGCTAGAGTCCTTCATGGTTATATTATGGGATCTGATTATGCTCTCGTAGATATTGCGGAGGTTATCGGAGTTACTGAGAATGCTATCTCTAAGTGGATCGCGGGGGATACCTACCCTTCTATCCCTGCTCTCGTTAGATTATGTCAGATGCTCTCCGGGGATGCTTGGGAAGCACGCTATAATAAACTCTCTAAGATGGTAGAGATGGAGCGGGTATAATGTGGAAACTAGCATACCAAGGAATATTACAAGGGCCTCCAGTAGCAATGGGGAGGCCTCGTTTTACTAAGACAGGGAGAGCCTATACTGCTCAGACCTCGAGAACCTATAAAGATGAGCAAGTAAAACAGCTGGAAGCGAGTAAAGGGGAAGACTGGAAGCCCCTCGAAGGTATCTTCCAGATTAAGATCTCCTTTATCCATCCTCGGACTAAGAGCCTAAGTAGAGTTAAAGGAGAACTTCCCCAGGGTAGAATCTGGAGGCCTAAGAAGCCAGATCTAGATAACTTACTTAAGATGGTACTGGATATCCTTACTCAGAGTAAGATATGGATAGATGATAATAGAGTAGTATCTATTTTTTGCGAAGATTACTACGCAGGAGAGATGGAGGAAGCGCATACTCTATTCTCTATCTATCAATGGAGGAGAGAAGATGAGGAATAATCCAAGCATTAATCTCCATCTCGGATGCTCTCTGCAGGCTATGAGAGAGATGGAGGATAACCAGTACGATCTAGCGATAGTAGATCCTCCTTATGGAGTAGCTACTGCTTCTGCATTCCAAGGATCGGGAAAATTAAAAAACAGATCCCTTAATCAAGATACGAAGATCCAGAGATGGGACCAAGCTCCAACAGTTGAATACTTCGAGCAGCTCTTCAGAGTAAGTAAAGAGCAGATCATTTGGGGAGGGAACTATTTTAACCTTCCTCCAACTAGATGCGTTATTGCTTGGGATAAGGTGCAGCCTTGGGAGAACTTCTCCGGGTGGGAAATGGGCTGGACCTCTTTTAATAAGCCTGCTCCTTTATTTAAGTACGATAATCGAAGAGGAGGGAAGATACATCCTACCCAGAAGCCTATCGAATTATACAAATGGTGTTTAGAGAAGTTCGCTTCTTCAGGAGATAAGATACTGGATACTCATCTCGGATCGGGCTCTATTGCTTGCGCTTGCTACGATCTGGGATTCGATTTGGATGCTTGGGAACTCGATTCGGAGTACTTCGAGAGAACGCAGGCCAGGTATAACGAGCACTCTAAGCAGACTAAATTATTCTAGGAGGTACAGATGGATAAGAAGTTTAAGATAAGCACCTTTTCTAATAAGTTCGCTAAGGTCCCAGTAGAAGCAGAAGTAGATCTCCGAAAACTCGCTCAAGCTCTTATGATCCCAGCAGTACCCTATCCAGTGAGAGAGAAGGGCTCTTTACCTCTCTGGAGTCCTACTTCCTTCGCAGGAAATAGAAGCGGAGCCCATGCTATAGAGATTAGCTGCCTAGTATTCGATCTAGATGATGGAACAGATTATGCCTTCCATACAGCTTTTTTAGATTATCATTATATAGCTCATACCTCCTTTTCTCATACTGAGGATATGAATAAGTGGAGGATAGTTCTTCCATTAGAAATTCCCATACCTGCTGCAGATTGGAAGAGAGCAGCGAAGGCAGCCAAGGAGTTATGGAATAAGATAGTAGGGCAAGGAGAACCGGATAGCAGCGCGCTTAATGATTGCGCTAGGATGTATTATCGCTACGCTATCCCAGATAGAACGGATGCAGATCTACAGAGAACGAAGGCCCATAAAGGAGAAAGGCTTCTGCGGTTGGAGTATTCTTGTATTCCAAAAGAGGAACCCAAGAAAAGATACAAGAGATGGGAGAGCAAGAGAGCAGGCTCGAAGAGTGGTATGGAGGCTCTATTCCATAATCCAGAATATAGAAGGGCCCTCGCTCAGCAGATAGGAGCAAGTATAGAGGGGAATGTAGCTCGGAACATAACTTGCCCAGCTTGCAATAAGAGAGAAGTCTATTATTCTATAGATCCTGATTTAATGCACGCGGTTAGATATCCTCACTGTAACCGGGTTAATAAATGTGGATGGTGGGGATACTTGGAGAACCTAATATGAAAAGCAGTAAAAAAGTCCCACTTATTCCGATGAATTGTACATCTTTCGGTCTACATATCTTCCGATATGCAGAGTACAAAGATATGAGACTAGACCAGATAGCCAAGGGGATTGGAATGAAAACTCCAACTCTTTTGGCCTATATGAACGGTCAGAGATATCCTAAGCTAGATGTATACCTCGCTATCTGTGAAGTATTAAGCGATACTAGAGAAGAATATAATATGCTCATCTTAAGAGGAATTAGATCCACTCCAGAGAATGCTCTCTCGGAGCGGAGGCTACGTATCAAGGAAAAACACAGTAAGAACGATAACCAATAAACCAAAAAAATACGGAGGTACAATGTATTTTAATAAATGGTTAAATGAGGAGCGCAGAAAATGAGACCAATCAATAAAGAACAGATAAAGAAAATGGAAGAGATAGCTAAGCAGCTTGGGATAGAAGCGGAGTATAAGTTCGCTCCAGAGGAAGCTAATATCGATACTTGGGATATGCTGCAGAAATCAGAAGCGAAGTATAACAAAGAAGGAGAACTTACTAGAACTCCCAAGCCGTATGCAAATAGAAACAATATCGCGCTCATCTTAGAGAATGATCCAGTATACGAGAGCCTCTGCTATAACGATCACAGTAATAAAGTAATCTGGAAGATGAGAGAGTTATGGGATCCAGATCTCGAGGATATCGGACTCCATATCGAGAGAGCATACAATATCAGATACACCTCTCCAGATATTAAGAGAGCGGTCCTAAGGGTAGCCCATAAGAACATCCAAGAGAATGTTAAGGACTGGGTAACTAATCTGCCTAGTTGGGATGGAGAGCCTAGAATCCATAATCTCTTCCGAACTGCATTCCGAGCGCAGATAATACCGGGCTCTGAGCATCTGATACAGGAGATGAGCTCTAAGTGGATTATCTCTCTCGTTGCTCGAGTTATGAAGCCTGGATGCAAGATGGATAACTTCCTTATTCTCTGCGGAGAGAAGGGTTTGGGCAAGAGTACAGGATTAAAAGCTCTCATTGGAGAGGATTGGTTTAGCGATAGCCCTCTAGATATAGGCAAGAAGGATTCTCTAGAGTTAATTCATTCTACAGAGACATGGTTATGGGAACTTGCGGAGCTACACTCTCTCCAAGGTAGAACAGCAGATAACTTTAAATCATTTATCTCTTCAGCAGAGGATAAATTTAGGCCTTCCTATCAGCAATTCCCTAAATCGTACCTTCGGAGAGTAGTTTTTGCTGGAACTTCAAATAATTACCAATTCTTAAGCGATGGCCCGGAGCGTAGAGTATGGCCTATCACAGTAAGTCAGCAGGTAGATCTCGATTATCTTAGAACGTGGAGAGAGCAGATCTTTGCAGAAGGGCTAGAAGAATACTTAGGAGGATCGATATGGTTTCTAGAATGGGAATCCCAGCGGATGCTCTCAGAACTACAGCAGGCTTATATAATAGATGATCCTTGGTCTATCAAAGTAAGAGAGGCGATCGCAGGAGGAAAAAACAATACTACTGAGATCATGCATTATTTAGATCTTCCAGTATCCCAGCAGCATACAGGTAACGCTAAGCGCATAGCTCAAATCTGTAAAGAGTCTGGATATAAGCAAGTTATCCTAGATGGGAAGAGAATTTGGAAGAGGTAAGAAGATACAGTATCGGAAGCCTCTTCGCTGGGATTGGAGGCTTCGAGCTGGGACTGGAGAGAGCGATACCGGGTTCTTATACCTCATGGCAAGTAGAGCAGAATACCTTCTGCCAGAAGGTACTGTCTAAGCATTGGCCAGAGGCTCGAATCTATGATGATGTAAGAAACATAACAAAGAATAATGTAGAGCAAGTGGATATCCTATGTGGTGGATTCCCTTGCCAAGATATATCAACCGCAGGAAAGGGAGAAGGATTAAATGGAAAAAAGTCTGGTCTTTGGTGGGAATTCTATCGTATTATCAATGAGTTACAGCCCAGAGCGGTTATTATGGAGAACTCTCCAGCGATCAATATTCGAGGGCTCGGAGCAATACTTGGAGCATTATCCCAGATCGGGTATGATGCGGAATGGAGTACTATATCTTCGGCAGGAGCCTTCGGACTTCCCCATAAGAGGGACAGATGGTTTGCGATTGCCTACCCCTCTGGCCTCCGATTACAGAGATCGAGGAGATATATCCCTCCCAAGCATGAAGAGGAGAATACAGATTGGAAAGCAGGTAAGTTTATCCGCGCTATTCAAGGGGAAGCCTTGCCCTTTATGTGTAGAGCCCATAATGGGATTCCCTTTAAATTGGGTGAAGATATGACAAGAGCCCTAGGGAATGCTATCGTTCCTCAGTGCTCAGAATGGATAGGGAGGAAGCTCTGGGAGAGTGGAATCCTCCAGGCTAGAGATTAAGACTTGTAATCTAATCTGGAGTAGTGTATATTCTAATTAGTCTGTTTGATTGAATGTAAGTAGTTAAGAGCTCGGAGTAATGTCCGGGCTCTTTTTGTGTACAAAATCCTTCGATATAATAAAAAAATACACTAGATAACACTAAAACTACAGAAGATAACACTAGGTTTATTCTGCGCTACCCTCGATCCATAGGGGTCAAAGTACCAAAAATAGCCCTATTTTGAGTATCAGTTTATATAGAGAATATAAATTGATATATCTATTTATATTATATATACACGCGAAGGGCTGGAACCCCATTAAAACAGAGCATCTAGCCCGTAGCAGCGCAACTATCGCGGAAAATACCTAGTGTTATCTTCTGTAGTTTTAATGTTTTTTAGTGTTATTCCTTAGATCGAAGGCTCTTAATAGCACGCTTAACCCAAGATCTCGCAGGAGTACCTCCCCAAAGAGCCCAGGCTATAGCAGCCTTAGAGGTCTTATCCTGTCTAGCCTTCGCTTCTTTATCGGACTCTCCATGCCTAGCGAACCAAGCATCCATTAATTCTAGCTGCTTAAGATCTACCTCTCCAGAGGTTAATCTCCTTGCAGTTCTCATCCCGGTACCGGGTACTCTCTTTCCCTTCTCATCTTTATAGGATGCTCTTTTACTAATGGGTAGCTCTAGGTTATAATCTATTGCTCTCTTAGCGAGGATCTGGATCTCTCGCGGTACTCTAATCTTAGGCATGAAGCCCTCCAAATATGTTAAGGTGTTAATATGAAAATAAAGAAGAGATCAATAATACCAGAGATCGAAGGCATCTCTCTCTCGGAATTATTCCCCGGTATCGAGATAGAGGAGAACTTTATAATATCCAATGCTCAGGAATTTCTCCAAGCACAGATCGAAGAGATGCATGATGCTATATGTTGCGATAATATAGGAGATACTAGCATTATAACAGTTAATGGAGAGATCTACATATATGCCAAATGGGATAATAACGGAGTCGATCTAGATTTTCGTAACGAAGGCTTCCCAGCTCTAGGATTAATGGGAGCGATACTCTCTACAGTTAACCACGTAAGAGGTCATGATGGAGAGGAGGATAGCGAGGATTATGAGGAGATCTAAGCATGATAATCTACTTATCCAGTACAAGATCTCTCGATTGATGAGAGAGGGCTACCAGTGGAACCAAGCAGCAGCGATTACTATGAGGATGTACAAGGATGGAGAGCTTAGAGGATCGATTCCTTACTCCAAGCCTAAGAAGCGAAAGAAAAGAGAAGAACGTAGAAGAACCCGATATCGGAGATAAAATTATGTATGGTAAACCTAAGAAAAGAAAAACACCCATTAAGCCCAAGCGTAGAACAGCTAGAAGAACTACTCGAAGGAAATAGAGATGGCTGCTAAGGTTCCTAAGAAATATACGAAGGGACTCGGAGAGAGTACCCAAGCCCGCAGGAAGGCAGAGATACGAAAGAGATTAAAGGGAAAGAAGTCTTTTAAACCTCTTCCCGGAGATGCTCGCGCTAAGACAAAAGAGAGTAAGTATACGAAGAGAATTAAGGATAGCGGGCTTCGATCAGTTATCCAAGAGGAAGCAACCAAGAAGGAAGGGAAGCCTCGAGAGAGATTCGTTAAGGCTGTAGCTTCTGTTACTGATATCCCTCGAGGGATTATCCAAGAAGTATTCGATAAGGGGCTAGCAGCTTGGGCGGTAGGTCATAGGCCAGGGGCTACTCAAGATCAATGGGCTCGAGCTCGTGTGTATTCTTTTCTATCGAAGGGAAGAACAGTAGAGACAGCAGATAAGCAGCTCTTTGAGAGAGCGAAGGAATCATTAAAGAAGAAGGGGAAGAGATTCTCCTTCTAGACAAAATATATACACTTATCCAGAAGTAGAGGTACAAATGGAAATAAAATTACTAGCAGCCCCTCTCGATATGCCAGAGGCTATAAATTATATGGAAGAGGCCCTCGATAAGGAGGATCCTCTCTTTATTATGGTTAATCTCAATCGATTACTAGAAGATGGATTCTCAGAGAAGCAGGTTAGAGAGTTTATCTCCGATATCTCGAAGGGTTTTTTAAACTCTATTCATTTAATGCAGCCCAAGGATAACGAGTTCTTCTATACTGATAAGTGGTTAGAGAGTCTTTACAGGGCTTGGGACTCTATCGATAGGGTCTATTGGTGGCAGCCCTCTCACATGCCACAGAGCCCGCGAGAGGGCTAGGCTATGGGCATGTGTACCTAAGCTACCCCCCCCGCACTGCACTCAC
>MDTG01190555.1_pt1 | contig 17720 bp, 18 predicted proteins | sample 811421 | NCBI WGS metagenome assembly MDTG01 (sample SAMN05326645, study PRJNA326480) | marine metagenome | isolation source: seawater | place: Pacific Ocean: South East | collected 2011 | reverse complement strand
TATGTGGCGTCATCAAAGCCTCATGCGAAGTGGTGCTGGCAGAGGCCTTATAGGCATTGTATGGGACAAAGATTTCTTTCTTGCCGAGTAATTTCCATTCATAGCGGTCAGGCGAGCCGCTGAACAAAAACATATCGTGACTTTGCCGCATTCCGTCAGCAGTGGACAGCGGCCCCTCATAGGTGACTGCAGCGGCTGGAGCCTTCATGATTCTTCGTGTACTCGGGTTAAACATCACACCATTTCGTGGCTCCTTGACTTGATTAATGGTATTAGTCATGGAAAAGCCAGAACCGTTAAAGCGCTGCGGCGCTTTCCAAATTCCCATCCAGTGGAACTGGTCATTGGCATGTTTCGGATCGGGCCCTTGCGGGTCGGCATAAAAATTATAACGCCAATCCTCCCGAATAATTTTTGTTATCGCGCCGTTTTTGTAAACATTGGCGCCACTGGTAATCGCGTGATAACGGTGACCATGCCAATAGAAATTATGGTTCCAGAAGATTTCCAGAGCATTTTCGGTTATTGGAAACGGCACGCCGATGCGCGCACCAGCTACGCCGTTGCCACCGTCAATTAGGCGCGCGCGTTCAACATTTTTTTTTGTCTCATCATAAACAAATTGCGGTAGAGCACAGGACCGGCGCGACGGATAGATATCCATGCGATAATTACCTTCCTTGCGGGCCAGCAAGGCTTTTTGGCCGGCGCTGAGGCGGTTTGAATATTCCCCCATATTCTGAGCTGTGATGCTGAAGAGCGGTTTGTCGGCTGCGAATGGATCAACATGATCGCCACCTGCAACATAGTCTGCCGGTGGCTTTGTAATACCACCCGTATAGGCAGGTATCATGCCATCAGCGGAAGCCGACGGGTCGGCCCCATTAGCGGTTAATCCACTACCCAAAATACTTGCATCGTCAGCCAAGACCTCGGTGCTTACGACGGCCAGAGAGGCCAGGATAGCAATTAATGAAGCTTTGATAATCATAGCTATTCTCCCTATTTGCAAAAACCCTAGCTTTGTTTCAAAGTACAAACAATAGTTGGTTTCGGGAGACAAACATGTTTGACCTTATTATTCGCAATGCCAAATTAGTTGACGGCACGGGTGCACCTGCGCGGCAAGCCGATATTGCCGTGAAGGACGGCAAAATCACTGAAATCGGGGCGATTGATGCCAAAGCCAAGACAGAAATTGATGCCAAAGGTGATTTGGTTACCCCCGGCTGGGTCGATATTCACACCCATTATGACGGGCAAGTGACATGGGACCCCTACCTCAGCCCGTCGGGCTGGAACGGTGTCACCACCGCCGTTATGGGCAATTGTGGCGTCGGCTTCGCACCGGCCAAAACCGACAAGCATGATTGGCTCATTAATCTGATGGAAGGGGTTGAGGATATTCCGGGCGCGGCGCTGGCTGAAGGCATTGACTGGCAGTGGGAAACGTTCCCCGAATATCTGGATGCCCTTGATAAAATGCCGCGCGCGCTTGATGTCGCAACGCAAATCCCACACGGCGCAGTGCGCGCTTATGTGATGGGCCAGCGCGGTGCCGATAATGAAGCGGCAACGCCCGAAGATATCGAAAAAATGGCCGATATTGTTGAAGGCGGCATCAGAGCCGGTGCGCTCGGCTTTTCTACTTCGCGCACCATGTTACATTTGTCGAAAGACGGCGAACCCGTGCCTGGCACCTTCGCCAATAAGGACGAACTTTTGGGCATTGCCGATGGCATGCAGCGCGGTGGTCATGGCGTGTTTGAAATGGCTTCCGACCTCAATCCTGCTGAAAAAGAATTTGGCTGGATGGCCGAAATGTCCCAAAAAACTGGCCTGCCGGTCACTTATGCGCTGCTGCAAAATCCGATGGACAAAGATAGCTGGCGCACGCTTTTGCAAATGACGGAAGATGCGGTAGCGGAGGGGGCCAATATTAAAGCGCAAATCGCGCTGCGCGCGCCGGGCCTTATTCTCGGTTGGGAAAGCACGGTGCATCCCTTCTCGCTGCATCCTGAATATCAGCCCTATGCCGAAATGGAACCAAGCGCCCGTTTGGCCGAACTGAAGAAGCCGGATGTGCGCGAAGCGATTATCAATGGCGCACCCTATTTCATGGAGACAGCCAATCATGACGGCGATGGCCTGCCCAGCGGACAGGGCATTGGCGCGCTGATTACGCTCGGTTTCAATAATATGTTCCGCCTCATTCAGGACGGTGTTCCGAATTATGAACCGCGCCCGCAAGATAGCATTGCCGAAATTGCCAAAGCGGAAGATAAGGCTGCGGCTGAAGTGGTTTATGACATGCTGATGGAAAATGACGGACGCGGCTACGTGTTTTTGCCGCTTTTGAATTATGCCAATCAAAATTATGACCACATCCATGAAATGTTCCAATCGGAGAATACCGTATTGAGCCTGTCAGATGGGGGCGCCCATTGCGGTGTCATTACCGATGCCAGCTTCCCGACCTATTTGCTGAGCCATTGGGTGCGCGACCGCAACCGTGGCTCGCGCTTTGGATTGGAAGAAGCGGTGAAAGCGCAAACCGCAGATACGGCGGCGCTTTATGGCTTATACGATCGCGGGGTGATTGCCCCGGGCATGAAAGCCGATATGAATGTGATTGATTTTGCGGCGCTGCAATTGGGTGAGCCGGAAATGGTTTATGACTTGCCCGCCGGCGGTCGTCGCCTCATCCAGAAAATCGATGGCTATCGCTACACGATTGTCGATGGTGTGGTGACATATCAAGACGGTGAGCCGACCGGCAAAATGCCCGGTAAGCTTATCCGCGGGCCGCAAGGCGATGCAGATGCACAGCGCCTCGCCGCCGAATAAATTTATCTGTTTAATATGAAAGGGGCGTCCTAAAGGGCGCCCTTTTTCTATTTTTTACCGCGTTTGGCCTCAAGCTCGGCGATTACCTTTTTATGCTCATTCTCATCAAATTTGAAAGTTGAGAACAAAATTGCGCCGATAATGTAGGCAAAGAACGGCGCACCGGCGTAAAGCCCTTTAAAGGTCCATATGACCGTCGCCGATTGCGCCGCATTGGGCACGAAACCTGCGATTGAAAGCGCAAAGCCGGTAATCATCAGTGTTACCCCATAGGCCGATTTCGAGACAAAATACCACGCCGCGAAATAAGCACCTTCTTTACGCTCGCCGGTGTGATATTCATCCAGGTCGATAATGTCGGATTTAATGGAAGGGTTGATAGTGCCGCCGCAAGAGCCCGCCGCGCCGGCAATGCCGGCCAATACCAACAGCTGCAATTCCATGCCCGGTTCCAAAGTAATCATACAGCCGAAGGCAAAAGCCGTGGTTAGCATGGAGCCGAGCCAGAGCCGCTTTTTGCCGAAACGCTTGGCCAGTGGCATCCATAAAGGAGTCAGCGCAAAAGAGAAGACCATATAAGAAAGAATGAAAAACGGCGTCATTTCCGGCGCATTCATAACATATTGCGCGTTGTAAATCGTTAAAATGGTGATCGCTGCACCACCCAAATTTTCAATAAAAATAACGATGAGGAGCAGCCGCGCATGACTGTTTTGCCAAATATCCCTTACAGCTTCCCACGGCTTTTCGGGTGCTTTATCAGCAAATTCAGGACGCTCGCGCAAGCCCCATACGCAAATCAGCAAACAAGTAGCGGCAAATAGACCGGCATAAAGCGACTGGTCGGCATTCAGCGCCCGCACTGCCTCTTGGCTTTCGCTCTCTGCCAATATAAGAAAATACATGGTGCCGAGCGCGGAAATATAACCGGCTATCCAACCGGCATGGCGCGCGGCAAAAACCTTTGTGCGCTCGTGATAATCATCGGTCAGCTCAGCGCCCAGCGACATATGCGGCACGATGAACATAGTCTGCGCCGAGAAGAAGCCGATAATCGCAATCCCCATCCACAGCGCCAACATGCCCGCACCCAACCCGTCTGAAGGGGCTGACAGCATCCAGAAGAAAAGCACGGTCGGCAATGCGGCGCCAAGCAACCAGGGTCGGCGCCGCCCCATACGGGTTTTTGTCTTATCGGATAAATAGCCGACCAGCGGGTCTGATATCGCATCCCAAAGGCGCGACAGGCCATAAATTGTGCCCATCAGCGCCGGCGCGATAAGCAACACATCGGTGGAAAATTTCATCGTGTAAAGGGTAACAAGGCAAAACATATAGCCCGCCCCGACTGGCGGCAGCGCATAGCAAAATATTTCAAGCCAGCTTAAGCGGCGTGCCGAGGGAACTGCCATATCGTCTGCATTTGTTACGCTCATTACTGCCTCCCGCGCAAAACAGCACCATTAAACGTCTGAAATGGCAAGCGGAAAGATGTCGCAAAAGGCGTATATCTCGGCCTCGACAGGGGGCGACACGCCGCCTAGAATATGACCTAAGCGGGAGGAAGTGATATGTCGCAGTCAACAATTGGGGGAAACAGTAAAGCCTTACAACAGGGTCTGATTGTTCTTGGGCTGATTTTGTTCGGCGGCTATTTGCTGTTTGACCTCGGCCTGATGGGCGTATTGCTAGAAGGCGATAAAAGCCGTCTGTCTTGGCTCATTCTCGCCATATGGATTGCCATGACCGGGCGCTGGTTGCACTTACTGCGCCGTATAGAGGATACCGAGCGCACCCTTGCCGAAGATGATATGGCGCGCTTGCTCAATCATGGTTGGTTTGCCGCTGACAGTGTTTTAAAAATTGGTCTTTTGGGAACGATTATCGGCTTTATTCTTATGCTCGCACCGATTGGCGAACTGACCAGCTTTGATGCCGCCAGCCTGCAAAGCGCGCTGGCGGCCATGTCGGCCGGTATGGCGGTGGCGCTTTACACCACGCTTGCCGGATTAATTGCCAATATTATCCTGCGCTTTCAATTTCAAATGCTGGCCGAGGCCATGCAAAAGCGCCTGATTGGCGAAGCGGGTGATGCATGAGGGGAGACAAACTCTTCGCTCCGCCGGAAGACCAGAACGCTTTTACCGATATTCTGTTCAATGCGCTTTTGGGTTTTGCCTTCATGTTTTCAGTCGCCTTTATCCTCATTCGACCGGAAGTGACAGACGGCAAAATCAATCCGAAAGCCGAATTTATGATTACCGCGCAATGGCCAGACGGCCATCAAGACGATGTCGATTTGATTGTCGAAGACGGCGAAGGCAATCTCGTTTGGTTTGATGCGCGCGAGGCCGGCCTTATGCATCTCGATCGCGATGATAGGGGCTGGCTGGGCGACAGCATCACCGTGGCGGGCAAAAAGATTGAAAACCCGCTTAACCAAGAGACCGTTACCATTCGCGGCATTGCGGCGGGCGAATATGTCGTCAATCTCTTACATTACAAGGCCGAAACGGGTCGCCCCGTGCCGGTAAAGGTGAAGGTGGAAAAGCTGAACCCGCAAGTGAAAGTCATCTTCGCCGGCAGCAATGAATTGAGCGGCGCGGGTGACGAGCAAACCGCCGTGCGCTTTCGCCTCGATGCGACTGGCCAAGTATTGGAAATGGCGACACGCGACAAGCTGCTTATCCGCGCCGAAGATTTTGAGGCCAAACAAGGGGCGGCAAAATGAGTATTCCGCTTCTCCTCGGCTTGGCTTATGCGGCGCTGGCGGCGCTGCTGCTCTCGCTCAATCTCGAGACCAAATATCGCGGCGAAATCAAAATCGGCGCGATTGTCAGCGTTACTCTACTCTATATCGGCACCTATCACGGGGCGCAAAACCTGCGGGGCTGGGCCATTGCAGATGCGCCGCCCAATCCGTTTAAGCTGCATTGGGCGGTCGTGGAAGAGCCCGATAAGGCGGCGGAAACCGAGGGCTCGATTTATATTTTGGCGCAAAAGCTGAACAGCAGAAACATCACGGTCGGCAAGCCGCGACTTTATCAATTGCCGTTCTCACCCGAGCTGGCCGAACAGGTCGATGAGGCGCTGAAAAAGAAAGAAGACGGGCGCGATTTGGAGGCGCGCCTCAGCTATAAGGCGGCAACGCCCGATGAAGTCGATAAGCTGCAACAGCGCGACGGCCAAAAAAGCCGCCCCGATGCGGCGGGCGAAGAAGAAAGCCTGAAAATGGAATTTCGCGAGCTAAAAACGCCCGACTTGCCGCCTAAGTCGGTTCAATAGGACCAACGCGTCATAGATTAATTCACCGCCGTTGGAGACTTTCCACGGCATTTAGATCGCGCTTTAAGGCCACAATAAAACAAGGGCGACCGGCTTTTCGCAGATCGCCCCTCCATTTTCAGCGGGAGGCGGCTCAGTCGAGTTGCAACATTCCGGTTTTCTCGACGCCTTTTTTCTTGGCAGCTTCTTGCGCTTCATAATCTTGCCAGCTGCGCGCGATGATGAAGGTATAGATATCTTCAACATCTTTCTCGCTCAAGCGGTCGGCAAAGCTCGACATGCCTCGATCTTCTAACACACCTTCCAGTACAATCTCTTTAAACATGCGGTGCGTTTGCTCACTCATTTTGCGCAAATCGGGCACGGCGGAATGGCCGATAACGGCAATACCGTGACAGAATGTGCAGACCTCATGATAAAGCTCCATGCCATGGTCAATTGCCGCCTCGGCCATTTCGATGGCCGGCGGCTCAGGAATGTCGCGCGCCCAATGTTCGGGCTGCTCAATGGAGCCTCCACCGTTTAGCTTAAAGACCAAAAGGCGGCCGAAATTGCCCCATTTATTGGAGGCCGGCATGGCCGTGCCATCGGTCAGGCCACCGGCGCCGCCGGAGCCGACTTGAATGGCAACATATTGCTCGCCATCAATGGCATAGGTGATGGGCGGCGCAATGGTGGATGTGTAAGTGTTGACCTTCCACAATTCCTCGCCATTGGTCGCATCGTAGGCCACGAAATAGCCGTCGCCATTACCCTGAAACACAAGTCCAGCCTCGGTGGACAGCGTGCCGCCATTCCAATGCTGAGAATGCTCACGCATCCAATGGGTTTTACCGGTCAGCGGGTCAAAGGCGGTGATATAGCCCTTATTGGGCGGAAAGTCGGGATGCTCGGCCAGAAGTGGCAGCAAGCGCCCGAACTCAATGCCGGTGTTCCAGCCGCCTTCAATATATTTATATCGACCGGTCGCTTTGAAATCATGGTCGACATCAAACACAAGCGGGCTTTCCATAGCCGGAATGTAAACCAGTCCGGTATTCGGGTTATAGCTCATGGACTGCCAATTATGACCGCCCAGCGGACCGGGTAAAATCCATTGAGATTTGTCGCTTTCAGAGAAATTGCGCGAGGCATTTTCTACCGGACGCCCGGTTTCCATATCAATATGGCTGGCCCAATTGACCGTTACATACGGATTGGCGCGCAACAATTCACCCGTCTCGCGGTCCAACACATAAAAGAAACCGTTTTTTGGCGCTTGCATAATCACTTTGCGCATTTCGCCGTCGATTTCCATATCGGCTAGCATCATGTCTTGCACGGCAGTGTAGTCCCATGTATCGCCCGGCGTGGTTTGATAGTGCCATTTCTTGCGGCCGGTATTCGGGTCCAGCGCAACAATCGACGACAAGAACAAATTATCGCCACCGCCCGGTGAACGGATGGAGCGCGTCCAAGGGCTGCCATTGCCGACGCCGAGATAGACCGTGTCGGTATCGGGATCATATACAATGGAATTCCAAACCGTGCCGCCGCCGCCGATTTTCCACCACTCGCCACCTTTCCAGGTTTTCGCGGCTTCTTCCATTTCAGGATGCTCAAACGGCTTATTCGGGTCACCCGGCACGGTGTAGAAGCGCCAGTCTTGTTCGCCGGTTTTGGCGTCATAGGCGGTCACATAGCCGCGCACGCCATATTCGCCGCCACCATTGCCGATAAACACGCGGCCATTGGCAACGCGCGGTGCACCGGTAATAGTGTAAGCGCGGGTGCGGTCGATAATCGTATTAACGCGCCAAATTTCTTCGCCGGTTTCGGCGTTGAGAGAAATCAAATAGCCGTCCAAGCTGGCCACATAAACCGCGCCGTCGTAAACCGCGACACCACGATTGACGACATCGCAGCACGCTTTGCGCGCCCAATCGCCCGGCACTTCCGGGTCATAAGACCACAGCTCTTCGCCGGTCTTGGCGTCAACCGCATAAACCACGCTCCACGAGCCGGTCATATACAAAATGCCGTCCACGACAATCGGCGAGGCTTCCAGCCCGCGCGTTGTGTACATGTCGACCGAGAAAGCCAGTTCCAAATCTTTAATCGTCTTCTTATTGACTTGGGTCAAAGGCGAATGGCGTTGCTCGCCATAATCGCGCCCATAAGCCAACCAATTGCCAGGCTCGCTATCCGCGTTGATGATGCGCGCCGTATCAATTTGCCCGATGCTAGCACTCGCCGATGCACCGCCTCGATTGATAGAGCCCGACGCGTCATCATCAGATTGACCGACGGTTGCTGCAAGCATGCCCAGAGCAAGCAGCCCGAGCGCAACAATATTTACAACTGTACCTTGCTTTTGATCCAACGTTGGATGTGCCATCTCAGCTTCCCTCCCACAAAAACGACTACGAAAATCTTAAGGAAAAAACCCCCTGTCCGACAAGCGAAAAACACACTTTTCACCCCTAACCCGCCCTGCGACATATTTGTCGCGCGTCGCGCAGGATTTGGTTTTTTTAGGCAAAACGGTTAAAAACCCAGCAGGGGACAAGTCTCATGAAATTATTGACCGCCGTTTTTACCTTAACCCTTTTCGCTCTTATGCCGGCGCGGGCCGAAATGATGGCCATGCAGCCGGAAATCAGATTGGGTATTAGCGGACGTCCCGGGGTCATGTTTGCCATGCTGCATAATAAGGGCGCGGCGACGCGTCTGGTTTCGGCCGCAAGTCCTGCTTTTACGCGTATCGAACTGCACACGCATCGTACAACTCCAAATGGAATGATGCGCATGGTACAAGTCGATGATTTCGCCGTTCCGGCCAATAGCATGTTTGCTCTCAAACCGGGTGGGCATCATCTCATGCTGTTCGGTTTTAACGGTCAAAAAGGCGAAAATGTTCTGGTGACGCTGAAATTTGCCGATGGCCGCACCGTTACTGTCGCTGCTACGCCCTCACAACGCGCCAAAAATGGCGATACGAAGATGTATCATCACGGGCATTAACCCTATTCGTCATCAAAATGGTCGGCTTTCAGCAGCGCCTTCTCGCGCAGCATGGGATCGGTCAAAACAAATTCATAGCGCTCGCGATAATTTCTCGTGAACCCTTCGAACAGGGCCAAAGATAATGCCTCGCGCGACTCTATCGGTCGCGAATCGCCGCTGAATTCATCGAGCAAAAGATAAGACGGATGCTGTAATTCGTCGAAATTAGCGGTTAACAAATCGCCTGGCACGGCGACAAGACCGGTCACGGAAACGGTTTCATCGCCAGTTACTGTGGCCATGACATTCACCGCGGTAGCGGTGGTTTGCGACGCCGTTTCCACTGAAAGCTCCGGAATCCAGCCCAATAATTCGTGCAGATTGGCAGCAATGGCAATCGCTTCGGCATGGGTAACGCGGCGTACGGCCTCGCTGCGCGCCGTTTTCTGCCGTTCGACAAAGCGCGAGCGCTCCAAAATATTAGCCAAATCTTCCCTAAGGCCTTGTTTTAACTTTAAAATATCCACATCTCACCTCAAAACACCGTGATTTTAGCCAAAAAACGCCAAAAAAGTGACTTTTTTTGAAATTATCCGAAGTTTTTACTTTCCGCGGCATTCTGACGCGCTATCATAGTAGTGTTAAATCATGGGAGTACTAACATGAGTATTATTAAGCGTTGGAAAGTCGCTGCTGCAGCTTTGGCTTTCTCTGGTCTTCCGTCGCTGGCTTCAGCGGCAGATGCCAATCTTCAGCCCGACGATTTTGTCGGCATTTCTTTTTGGTTGATTTCAATGGCCCTTGTGGCATCAACCGTTTTCTTCTTTATCGAGCGTGACCGCGTTGATTCCAAATGGAAAACCTCTCTGACGGTTTCCGGCTTGGTGACATTGGTCGCCGCCGTGCACTATTTCTATATGCGCGATGTTTGGGTCTCAACGGGCGAAACACCGACTGTGTATCGCTATATTGACTGGCTCATTACAGTGCCGCTGCTGATGGTGGAATTCTTCCTCATTTTGTCGGCCATCACCGCCGTTCCGGCGCGTGTTTTCTGGAAACTGCTCATCGGCACGACAGCGATGCTGGTTTTCGGCTATCTCGGCGAAGCGGGTTACATGGATGTAACCGCCGGTTTCATTCTTGGAACCGCAGCTTGGGTATATGTGTTGTATGAAATCTTCAAAGGCGAAGCAGGCCAGCTGAATGCTGAAAATGCCAGCCCCGCCGTGCAGTCAGCATTTAACCTGATGCGTAATATTGTGACCTTCGGTTGGGCGATTTACCCGCTCGGCTATTTGATGGGTTACATGATGGGCAGCGTCGATGCAGACACGCTAAACATTATTTACAATCTGGCCGACGTGTTGAACAAGATCGCCTTTGGTCTGATCATCTGGCACGTTGCTGTTACGGAAAGTAAAGTTAAATAAAAGGTTGATCTTAGTTGATTAAATTTGGAAGGGTCGGCGCTCTGCGCCGACCCTTTTTTATTGGCAGTGCGGGCCCAAAGCCTTAAGGTGTGCGCCAAAGAGGGAGACGCCAATGACTAATCAACTGCTCGCCAAATGGCATGCCTATATGGAAAACCCAAGCGCCGACGCGCTGTCGGAAATGTTGCATGATGATGTGACCTTTATCTCACCAGTCGTCTTCACACCACAGAAAGGCAAAGAACTGGCGATGAAATATCTTCTTTCAGCGGGCATTGTTTTTAAGGACACAAGATTTGAATATGTCCACGAAATCGAAACCGAAAATCGTATGATTTTGGAATTTGAGGCGGAGATGGACGGCAAATATGTCAATGGCGTAGACATTGTCGATTTTGACGATGACGGCCTCATCACCCAATTCAAAGTGATGGTGCGTCCTTTGCAAGCAGTCAATATGCTGTGGCAGCAGATGGGAGCGCAGTTGGAGCAAGCATCCGCCTGATGATTGCCACCAATGGAGAGACCGCGTGTCTGAACCGCTAGTTGAAGCCAAACATCTCAATGTGCGCCGTCAAGGCGGGCTGGTGCTGGATAATGTGTCGCTGACCTTGGGTGAACGTGATTTCATTACCCTTATCGGCCCTAATGGAGCGGGCAAGTCGGTTTTGCTGCGCCATTTATTGAAATTGGAAAGCCCGGAAAGCGGGTCGGTAACGCACCGACACGGCTTGCGCATCGGCTATTTGCCCGAGCGTTTTCAAATCGACCCGACATTACCGATGCCGGTTAAGCGATTTTTGGCGCTCAGCAATAAGCTGACCTATGACCAAATTGTCGAACTGGCGGCTGAAACGGATTGCGAAAACTTGATGGATAAACCGCTGGTTGGTTTGTCGGGGGGCGAATTGCAGCGGGTTTTGCTGACGCGCGCGCTAAGCAATGACCCGCATGTTTTGATGCTCGACGAACCGACGCAAAATCTCGATGTCAGCGGTCAGTTGAGGTTTTATGAGCTTATCGATGCACTGTTTGAAAAACGCCAACTATCGGTGCTGATGGTCAGCCATGATTTGCATATGGTGATGAACTCAACGCGCCAAGTGGTGTGCCTCTATCATCATATTTGCTGCTCTGGCGCGCCTGACAGCGTCGCCCGCGACCCCGAATTCATTCAAATGTTCGGCAATGAAATGGCGCAAATGATGGCGGTCTACCAGCACAGCCACGCGCATGATCATACGCATGACCATGACCACACCCATTTGCACGAGATGAAACCATGATAACACCCATGCTGATGACCGCTTTGGCCCTGGCTTTACTGGCCGGGCCATTGGGCTGTTTTGTGGTCTGGCGACGCATGGCCTATTTCGGTGACGGGCTGGCCCATTCGGCCCTGCTCGGTGTCGCGGTCGGCCTGCTTGCCGGTATGAGCAATCAAATCAGCATGATTTTGGTAGCGATTTTGTTCGCCGTCATGCTGCTTTGGTTGCGCACCCAAAAACTGCTGGCCACGGATACGCTGCTCGGCATTCTGGCGCATGCCGCCTTATCGCTCGGTGTGGTGGCGATGGCGCTGCTCGGTTTTGAAGATGCCGAAGTGCATGATTATCTGCTCGGCAGCCTCGACAATGTCAGCGCCAACAGTCTGGTCTATGTGGTGATGGGCTGCGGTTTGGCGCTTGGCTTGCTGATGCGGCTTTGGCCCGGCCTGCTATTGATGACGACCAGCGAAGAATTGGCGCATGCTGAGGGCGTGCCGGTTCGGGTTTATGAATTTTTATTGATGCTGCTGCTCGGCATTGTCGTCGCCGCCGCGGTGCAAATTGTCGGCATTTTGCTGATTACATCATTGCTTATCATTCCCGCATCAACGGCGCGGCTGATTGCTCGCCAACCCGAAACAATGGCGATTGGCGGCAGCTTAGTGGCCGCCTTGTGCATGCTAGGCGGCTTACCTGTTGCGGAAGCGCTTAATGTGCCATTGGGACCGGCCATTGTAACACTAACCGTCGCCTTGTTTTTGATGGTCTTGAGCACGCGGCTGCTAGCCGAACGTCTAAACCTTATCAATTAACCCAAATCGGCGACGAATAAGCGCGCTCTTGAATGGTGACCTCGACATCAGGGCGCGGCGGCACTGAGCCGCGCAAGCGCGCATTGGAATCGACCAACCCAACTTTTGACCAATAATTATCCTCGTCAAAGGCACCTGCCCCGACATGCGTGTCAGACGCGCCAATCATACCAAAGCGATAGGGATTGCCTTTGCCTTGCGCTGCCATTTCGAGACCGCGCAGATAAGCTTGGCGCACATAAGAACCATCGGGCGTATTGCGATTGCCGAAAATATAGCTGTCGAAAGACAAAAGTGTGTGCAAATGCGTCTCACCGAACAAGACCTCACGATTCTCGGGTTTTTCAGCCGCCTGCGCCGCAGCAAGCGGTAGAAAAAGCGCGGCAAAAACCACAGAAATAAGCGTGTTTTTCATATTATCCCCCCAAGCTGATGCCAGTTTAATGCTTTTTTAACCATCCAAAAGGTAAAAAGAACCGTATTAAGAACAATGTATTCGTAATCCTCCCTACGAATATGTTCCCAACATGCCCTCGGCGACCCTCCCGCGCCGAGGGCAAATTTTTTGCTCTCTTCGATAAAAAAAGCAAAATTTTGCTCAAAGCGCCTATCAGCACAAAGACATCAAATAATAGGTAATCTGAGCAGCTGTGAAATCGCTGGCCGGTTGGCCGTCTATCGGTGCCAATTCCATCACATCAATGCCGACGCAGCGCCGCCCTATAAGCGTGCTGGTGACCAAATCGAGCGCCTGATAATAACCCAAACCGCCCGGCACGGGCGTTCCCGTTGCCGGTAAGATAGACGGGTCGAGCCCATCCAAATCAAACGTCACATAGATATTTTCAGGGAAATCTTCAGGCAGCGTCACGCTTGATATATTACCACGCACCAAATCTCCCGCATCATGTGTAATCACACCATGCGCGCGCCGCGCCGCCTCTTCTTCTTCAGCCAAAGCGCGCACCCCGAATGAGGCCATTGGCAATCCCTCTTGCGCGAGCAAATGCATAATACTGGCATGGGAATGTTTATGGCCCTGATAAGCATTGCGAAAATCGGCATGCGCGTCGACATGCACTAGCCCCAATGGCGCGTCCAGCGCGTCAAACACGCCCATCACCGCGCCATAGCTGACCGAATGCTCACCGCCCAAAGTGACGGGAATATGACCGCGCCCGGTAATCTCTGCCGTCAGGGCGCGCAAATCGCCCATTACCGCTTCAATATCTTGCCCGCAATCAATCGGCGCATGGGTGAAAATACCTTCGGCGCAAGGCACTATGCCGTTCGTCAGACGCTCCAATTGATGGCTGGCGGCAATAATCGCGGCAGGCCCTTTGGCTGCTCCCGTGCCATAAGACACGGTCGCCTCCAAACCGCATGGCACAACTTCATAGCGCGCCGTCTCCATACGGTTTTCAGCGGCGCCTAATTCTTCGCCGAGAAATTGCTCCTGCCTCACGACAATCGCCCTTCAAAATCTTCGTAATTGAACTCTTTGATAATGCGCAGGGCATCGGTGTCGCTGTTCCATATGGCCAGCGCGGGCAAATGCGCACCGTTAAAGGTCGTGGTTTTGACCATTGTATAATGCGCCTGATCCAAAAACGCGATGCGATGACCGCTCTTGGGCGTAGCGGCGAAATTATAATCGCCGATAATATCGCCCGACAGACAACTGGCGCCGGCCAAACGTACATTCACATCGCCGTCCTCGCCCAACATGGCGGGACGATAAGGCGCTTCAATGACATCGGGCATATGACAGGTCGGCGAAATATCGGTAATGCCGACCAGCCCTTCATTTTCGGTCACATCTAAAACTTCGCCGACCAATATGGCCGAGTCAAAACCAATAGCCGTGCCCGGCTCAATATATAAATCGACGCCCAAGTCGGCTCGTAGTCCACGCAGCAGTTCAATCAATCCGGCGCGGTCATAATCATCACGCGTCACCAAATGTCCGCCGCCTAGATTGAGCCATTGATACTTGCCTTTATGCGCCTCAAGAAACGGGCGCACCGCTGCAACCGTCCTCTTTAAGGGCTCAAGCCCCTGCTCGCACAAATTGTGCAAATGCAGACCCGTCAATCTATCAGGCAAGGTTTCAAGCTGTGAGATAGGATAGCCGAGCCGCGAGCCGCTAGCACAAGGGTCATAAAGCGCAATTTTGGCCTCCGAATGTTCGGGATTGATACGCAGGGCAAAATCGGCACTTGCGGCCATTGCACGCGCACCAAAGCATTTAATCTGCGCCGGACTGTTGAACACAATATGGTCGGACAGTGCGGCAATCTCGTCAAATTCAGACGCCTTAAACGCCGGTGCATAGGTCGCCAATTCGCCGTTAAAATGCTTGCGCGCCAGCTTGGCCTCCCACAGGCCAGAGGCGCATGTGCCGCTCAAATGCTCGCTGATGAGCGGCGCCAGCGACCACATGGCAAAGGCTTTGAGGGCCAGCAATATTCTCGTATCCGCCGCCGCTGACACGCCGCGCAAAACTTCGAGATTTTGTCGCAGCCGCGCTTCATCAATGACAAAACAGGGCGACGGCACGCGGCTCAAGTCAAAATCGGCAAACCTGCCCGGGCCGGAAGATTGCGTTCTCAACATCAGTCAAACTCCGGCGCTTCGGGCAAATCAATATACTTCCACGGCAAACCAAGCGCATTCAGCATGTCCATAAAAGGGTCAGGGTCGAGTTGTTCAAGATTGAACACACCCGCTTGCATCCATGTGCCGTTGAGCATCAGAGTCGCGCCAATCATCGCCGGTACGCCGGCGGTATAGCTGACGGCCTGGCTGCCGACCTCGGCGAAACACGCCTCATGGTCGCAAATATTGTAAAGATAGACGCTGCGCGCCTGGCCCTCATGCGTGCCGCTGACAATATTACCGATACAGGTTTTGCCCTTTGTGGTTTTGCCCAAATCACCAGGATTGGGCAGCACCGCTTTCAAAAATTGCAGCGGCACAATCTCTTGCCCCTGATAGCTAACCGGCTCAATAGATGTCATGCCGATATTTTGCAGCACGTCCAAATGGGTGAGATAGGCATCACCGAAAGTCATCCAAAATCGGGCGCGCTCAAGCTCGGGATAATGTTTTGACAAGCTCTCAAGCTCTTCGTGATACATTAGATACATATTGCGTGTGCCAACTTCAGGGAAATCAAATGACTGTTTTTTCGACAAGGCCGGCGTCTCGACCCATTTTCCATTTTCCCAATGGCGCGCAGGAGCCGTGACTTCGCGAATATTAATCTCAGGGTTGAAGTTGGTGGCAAAGGCTTGGCCGTGATCGCCGCCATTGCAATCGAGAATATCCAGCTTTCGCATATCCGACACTAAATGCTTTTGAATATAGGCGGTGAACACGTTGGTCACGCCCGGGTCAAATCCTGAGCCAAGCAACGCCATCAGGCCTTTTTCGGCAAAGCGGTCTTGATAGGCCCACTGCCAGTGATATTCGAATTTGGCTTCGTCACGCGGCTCATAATTGGCGGTGTCGAGATAATGCACGCCGGTTTCAAGACAGGCGTCCATAATCGCCAAATCTTGATAAGGCAGCGCCAAATTGACCACTAATTGAGGCCGCACTTTATCGATAAGCGCCACTGTCTCGGCCACATTATCGGCATCTATTTGGGCAATATCTATGGTTTTGCCGGTGCGTGCGGCAACCGCTTTTTGAATATCTTCACAAGGCCCCAAGCGTCGGCTGGCGAGGGTAATATCACTAAAAATATCAGACAGCATTGCCATTTTATGCACTGCCACCGAGCCGACACCGCCAGCTCCAATCACGAGAACAGTCGCCAAGTCACCCTCCGCGAAATCGTCAAAAAACAGGACCCGTGAGTCACCTCCAATGCCGCCATTTTGGTCGGCTGAAGGGGTGATTAGACATTTTTTTCAGAGCTGTAAAGCAAATTTATGCAGTGCGGGAATCGCGCAAAAATAGGGCATGGAAAAGCCTCGCCAAATGCCCAAATCCTGCTATGTCTATCTGCTGAAAAGTTGCGATGACGGGCCGGCAAAATCCTATGTCGGCTGGACCACGGATTTAGAAAAACGCCTCGCCGCACATAATGATGGCAGCGGCGCAAAGGCCACGCGGGGACGCAAATGGCAGCTTGTGTACAGCGAAGTTTTCAAAACCCGCGGCGCGGCCATGTCCCGGGAATATGAACTGAAAAATAACCGCCCCGAGCGCCAGCGCTTATTGGACGGCAATGAAGATTGACGAACAGGGGGGAACATGACCGGCTACACCAAAATGATGAATAACTTTCTTACCTCCGGCCCAAAAACGTATACTACCAATTTGCCTGAGACATGGAAACAGGGGCGCACCGCTTTTGGCGGCATCACATCGGCGCTCTTGCTGGCCGCCATATTGAACGATCATGATAACTTGCCCCCTTTGCGCACCATGCAGATTAATTTTATCGGCCCGGCGGTTGATGAATTGACCGTCACCAGCAAGGTTTTACGGCGCGGCAAAAACAATGTGACATTACGCGCCGAATTGGACTCGGAAGCCGGTGCCGGCACGCACGGTTATTTTACCTTTGGTGTTGAGCGTGAGCTGGATATGGTGATGGACTATCCATTGAAGGAACCTGTTAAACGGCCCGAACAAATAGAGCCTTACGAATTGGCCGCCGGTGCGCCTAATTTTTTGGTTAATTTTGACCGCCGCTGGGTGTCAGGGCCGAAATTTTTCGAGCAATCGAATGACCCTGATATGTTGATATGGACGCGGCTGACCGACCCTGAAAGCTGGGATAAGGGGCTGCTTCCTTTAGTCGTTTTGGCAGATGCGCCACCCGCCGCTTTCGGCACGATTAGCGGCGTGCGCGCCCTTTCCAGCATGAATTGGAACATCAACTTTCTGACCGATGATTTCAGTACGGAAAACGGCTGGTGGCTGATGCGCTCCGCCACGCGCTTCATTCGCGACGGATATTCATCGCAGCTCATACAAGTTTGGAACAACGAGGGCCGCCGCGTAATGGACTCGGCACAGCATATTGCTATTTTTCAGTAAGCCGCTTACAGCCCCAGTACGAATTTCGACATAAT
>MDTG01417661.1_pt1 | contig 17722 bp, 18 predicted proteins | sample 811421 | NCBI WGS metagenome assembly MDTG01 (sample SAMN05326645, study PRJNA326480) | marine metagenome | isolation source: seawater | place: Pacific Ocean: South East | collected 2011 | reverse complement strand
GGAGATAATTTTTTGAGCTCAACTGATCTTTATGGTGGAACATGGAATCTATTTTCAAATACTTTCAAAGAAATGGGAATTGAATGTCGCTTTGTAAATCCGTCTAACCCTGAAGATTTTAGAAATGCAATCGATGAAAAAACCAGATGCATATATGCAGAAACTCTGCCTAATCCAAAATTACAAGTTTTTCCTATACAAGAGGTATCCAAAATAGGTCTGGATCATAATATCCCATTAATTATGGACAACACTGCAGCTCCAATTATATGCAATCCAATTGAACATGGGGCATCAATCGTTGTTTATTCAACAACTAAGTTTATAGGTGGTCATGGTTTATCCATTGGAGGTCTAATAATTGATAGTGGTAAATTTGATTGGGAATCGGCTGGAGAGAAATTTCCAATGTTAAATCAACCTGATCCAAGCTATCATGGAGCTGTATGGACACAAGCAGCTAAGCCATTAGGACCAATTGCATATATACTAAAAGCTAGAGTTACTTTATTAAGAGATATGGGATGTGCAATGAGTCCTTTTAATGCTTTTACATTTATTCAAGGAATGGAAACTATGCCGTTAAGAATGGAAAGACATTGTAAAAATGCTGAAAAAGTATCTGAATTTTTGAATTCTCATCCCAAAGTTTCAAAAGTTATTTATCCTTCACTTATGAAAGGAAAGTATCTAGAAAGAGCAAAAGGTCATCTAAAAAACGGTTTTGGTGCTTTACTCGGTTTTGAACTTGAACAGGGTGAAAAAGCAGGGAAGAGTTTTATAGATAATTTAAACCTTTTTTATCATGTTGCAAATATTGGTGATTCAAGATCTCTCGCAATACATCCCTCTTCAACAACTCACTCTCAATTATCTGAAGACGAAAAGCTCTCTTCAGGTGTTACCCCCGGATATGTTAGACTTTCTATTGGTATTGAGCATATTGACGATATATTAAACGATTTAGAACAATCTTTATCAAAAGTTTAAATGTCAGACAATAGTGAGTTCCAACTTTGCAGACCAAGAAGACTTCGAAAATCTGAATGGATTAGAAGAATCACTTCAGAGAACACTCTTGAAGTAAATGATTTAGTTCAACCTCTTTTTTTGATTGATAATGATAATGAAATAAATATTGAAAAAATGCCTGGAATTAAAAGATTTTCTGCAGCACAAATTATTGAAGAAATCAAAGAAATTAATGACCTTGGAATTAATGCTATTGCAATTTTTCCTAGTATCAATCAAAAATTAAAATCAAAAAATGCAGAAGAAGCAGTAAATCCTGATAATTTAGTTTGTAAAACATTACGAATTTTAAGAGAAAAGTTCCCTGATATTGGTATTATTTGCGATGTTGCCCTTGATCCTTACACAATCTCTGGTCATGATGGAATTACAAATGAAGTTGGACAAATAGATAATGACAAAACTGTTGAGATTCTATCACAAATGGCCTTAAACTTGTCTAAATCAGGATGTCAAATCATTGCTCCCAGTGACATGATGGATGGCAGGATAAAAATTATCAGACAAACTCTTGAAAAAAATAATTTTAAAGACATAATAATTTTATCATATACTGCAAAATTTTGTTCAAACTTATACGGACCATTTAGAGATGCTCTTGGAAATGAGAAAAATCTGGGTTCTTCGTCCAAAATATCCTACCAACTTAATTATAGCAACAGATTAGAAGCAATAAAAGAAGCAGAATTAGACATTGAAGAAGGAGCTGATATTCTAATGATAAAGCCGTCAGGATATTATCTAGATATCATCAGAGATATAAGAAGTATTTCAAAGCTTCCTCTTGCTGCATTCCAGGTAAGTGGAGAGTATTCTATGATAAAATTGGCTGCGGAAAAAAATTTATTTGATTACAAAAAATTAGTTATTGAAAGTCTTCATTGTATAAAAAGAGCTGGAGCAAATATTATATTTTCATATTTTTCTAAAGAGGTTGCATCATGGTTAAAATAATAAAAAAATATTAATATTGCTTTTTGAATATTAAAATATTAAAAAATATTAAAAATTAATTTAATTCTAGGAGAACTTTTATGTCGAGAAAACATCCAGGTAGATTTCATATTGCAATTCCAGGACCTACAAATATTCCTGAAAGGATATTAAATACAATGCACATTTCCTCAGAAGATCAAAGAAATTCTGAAATCCCAAGTTTAACAATTCCATTATACAAGGACGTAAAAAAAGTTTTTAAATCTGAAAATGGAACTGTTTTTCTATTTCCCGGTTCAGGAACTGGTGCATGGGAATCTGCAATCATCAATACAATGTCACCAAACGAAAAGGTGCTAATTTATCGATTTGGTCAATTTAGTCACCTTTGGACTGATATGTTCAAAAGACTTGGGTTAGAAGTTGATGTAGTTGATAGAGAATGGGGAACAGGAACACCACCCGAAGAAGTTGAAAAGGCATTAAAAGCTGACAAGGATCACAAAATTAAAGTGGTTTGTGTTACACAGAATGAAACTGCAACCGGTGTAACTTCACATGTAGGAGATGTAAGAAAAGTTATGGATGATTTAAATCATCCCGCTCTTCTTTTTGTTGACGGTGTAAGTTCAATAGCTTCTATAGACTTTCGAATGGATGAATGGAAAGTTGATTGTGCCATATCTGGTTCCCAAAAAGGTTTCATGTTGCCTTCAGGCATGGCAATTATGTGTGTAAGTGAAAAAGCATTAGAAGCACATAAAACTGCTGAGCTTAAAAGATGTTATTTCTCTTGGGAAGACCAAATTGCAACAAATAAGGATGGTTATTTTCCCTATACTCCCCAAATTCCAATGTTAAGAGCACTTCAAGAATCATGTAATATGTTATTTGAGGAGGGCTTAGAAAATGTCTTTAAGAGACATCACAGAATTGCAGAAGGTGTAAGAAAAGCGGTTTTGGAAGGATGGGAACTTAAGTTATGTGCTCAAGATGAGTATTGGTATTCTGATACTGTAACCGCTGTTGTTGTTCCAGAAGATAAAGACGCAAAACAAGTTTTATCTACAGCATTCAATAAATACCATCTCTCTCTTGGTGCAGGTCTAACAAAAGTTGCTGGAAAGGTATTTAGAATTGGTCACTTGGGTGATCTAAACGAACTTCAAGCTGCAGCTTTCATTGCAGGAGCAGAAATGGCTATGATTGATTCGAATATTAATGTAAAACCAGGTAGTGGCGTAGCAGCTGCAACTGAATACTGGAGAAAGAGCCTTGAAGATGAAAAATATAAAAGTATTGCTAACAAGGAAGTGGCCTAAAACTGTAGAACAAAAAATTGTAGATACTTTTGATGCAAAATTAAATGCTAATGATCAACCACTTGATGATAGCGAACTAATCGATGCAATGCAAAATTACGACGCGCTGCTTCCAACAGTAACTGATAACATTCATAAAGGTATCATTGAGTGCGAAAAAAGAAAAGTCAAGATAATTGGAAATTTTGGGGTTGGTTTTAATAATATTGATATTGATTGCGCAAAAAATAATGACCTTATTGTAACAAATACTCCTGAAGTTCTAACAGATTGTACCGCAGACATAGCTATGCTCTTAATGCTCGGAATAGCTAGAAGAGCATCTGAAGGCGAAGAGCATGTAAGGAAAAGTCATTGGACTGGATGGCGACCAACGCATATGATGGGAACCAAAGTTACAGGAAAAAAATTAGGATTAATTGGTATGGGGCGAATAGCTCAAGCCATGGCATCTAAAGCACATTTTGGATTTAATATGAGTATTTTATTCTATGACCCGTATTTTGATAATGAAGCAATTTTAAAAAGATTAAATGCACAAAAATGTGCATCTATTGAAGAGGTTTTAAAAGATTCAGATTTTGTTTCACTTCATTGTCCTTCAACTGATGAAACAAGAGGTTTAATAAATAGTGAAACTTTAAAAATAATGAAACGAGATGCGTTTCTCATCAATACCGCTAGAGGCGATATTGTAAAGGAAATCGACTTGATTGATGCTCTAAAAAAAAATGAGATAAAAGGTGCTGGACTTGATGTTTACGAAAAAGAACCAACAGTACCTGAGAATTTAAAAATACTACCAAATGTTTTTTTATTACCGCATTTAGGAAGTGCTTCTACTGAAACCAGAGAAGCGATGGGTTTAAGAGTTTTTGAGAATATTAAGTCTTTTTTTAGCAATCAAGTGCCACAAGACAAAGTTGTTTAGTTTTACTTTCTAATGAATGTGATTCGTTTAAATGAAGAAAGCATCGGTACAAAAAAGTTTATATTAGAACTTTTTGAAATTGGAGTATCAATAGTTCGACCTAAAAATACTTTATCCAATTTCTTTACTTTTTCTAAAACAAAAATAAAGATTAAAGATAAATCTCAAATTTACATTTACAAAAATTTCAAGAGTATAATACCTATTTGTATAGGAAAAGCATCTGTTGAAACTGCAGCTACCATTAAGAATTTGTTTGAAAATAATAATATTAAACTTACTGAAGGTGTGGTAGTAGTCAATAAAGAAAATTATAAAGGCATAGATGGATTTAAATGCTTTAGTTCAGGTCACCCTATTCCAAATAAAGTTGGAATAAGAGCTTCAAAGTTTATTGAAAAAATCTTAAGCAATACAAAAGAAGACGACTTAATTTTGATATTTATTTCTGGAGGTGGATCTTCTCTACTTCCTTATCCAGTTAATTCAATTTCTCTTGAAGAAAAAAGTCTTGTAAATAAAATCTTAATTGAATCGGGTGCAAATATAAATGAGATTAATATTGTTCGAAAACACCTCTCTAAAATCAAAGGTGGAAATCTAGCAAAAATCTGTTTTCCCTCTAAGGTTCATTCTTTCATACTTTCTGATGTCGTTGGTGATGATTTAAGCTCAATTGCAAGTGGTTTGACAGTACCAGATCCTTCAACATTCAGTGATGCAAAAAAAATACTTAAAAAATATAGGATTTGGAAACGACTACCAGATAGTGCAAGAAATTATTTAGAACAAGGTTTACATGATAAATTATTAGAAACTCCTAAAAAAAATAATAAAATTTTTAAATATTCTAAGAATACAATAATTGGAAGTAATTCAATTAGTCTCAATGAAATAAAAAAAAAATGTGAGAAAAAAAATATTAAAGTAAAGATTTGGAAAAAAAATCTTGAAGGTGATGTGAGGAAAATTTCTAAAGAATTTGTTGAACATATCAATAGTGTTGACTTGAAAACTCCTTTAATAATTTTATCAGGTGGTGAAACAACTGTAAAAATAAATGGGAATGGTCAAGGTGGAAGAAATCAAGAATTTACACTTTATTTTTGCCTGTATGCAAAAAAGATATTACCAAATTTAAAGTATACCTTTTTATCAGCTGGAACAGACGGAAGAGATGGACCAACAAATGCAGCCGGAGGCATAATCGACCACAATTCTTATGATTTGATTTTAAGTAAAGGGATTAATTTGAAAGCAGAACTTAAAAATAATAATTCAAATCATGTATTGAAACAAATTAATTCTCTTGTAATAATGAATGGTACAAATACTAATGTAGCAGATATTCAAATACTAGCAATTGTGAAATAAATTGGATTTTTTAAATTTAAATAAACAAAGATTCTTTAAGTCTTTACCAGCAAAATGTTCATATATTCCAAATAAACATGAACAAAGAATATTTATTAAATTAAAGGAAAATCAAGATGATTTTTTTTATCAATTAATGAATTATGGTTTTAGAAGAAATTATAGTCATATGTATTTACCAGCATGCAGTGAATGTAAAAGTTGCATATCATGCAGGATAAAAATAAGCGGTTTTAAATTAAAAAAAAATCAAAAAAGAAACCTAAGTAAAAATAAGAATTTGAAATTTATAAATGCTTTAAGTTCTGATATTAAAAATAGATATGATCTTTTTAAAAAATATATAATTCATAGACATCCTGAAGGTCAGATGAAGATTATGAGTGAAGACGAATTTAATGAATTTTTCTATAAATCACCTGTTAAAAATAGTATTTTTGATGTTATTGATGAAAATAGAAGATATTTGGGTTCCATTTTACTTGATAATGTTGAACTAGGTTTTTCTGCAGTTTATAGTTTTTATGATCCAGAAGATTATAAAAAAGGCTTAGGCAATTATATGATACTCAAAACAATTGATGAAATCAAAAATCAAAATATGGAATACTTATATCTTGGTTATTGGATAAAAGAATCAAGAAAGATGAATTATAAATCTAATTTCAATAATTTGCAAATTTTGATAGATGGAAAATGGAAGTTTAAAGATTTTGCATAGTTAATAGTTTTCTAAAAATTTCTTTTCTAAAAATTAATTTAATTTTTTTTTCATAAAATAAATTTATAATCAATTTATTTATAAAGAAATTTGTTAAGTTAAAGCCGTCAATCAAATCTTGAGTATTAATTGGTGAACGATGCTCTTTAAAAAAATTCGGTAATTTCAAAATCTTATCCTTCCAGGGTTTTCCAATTTTTTCACAAACTGCTTTACCAGTTTTTGGTGATACATACCGTAACTTAGTTTTTACTCCCGTAACCGCGCATTCATTTATGTCAAGACCAAAACCTAAATGTTGTAATAAATAAAATTCCCATAGTAAATACTGCTTTATATAAAGTTTTATATTGTCTTCTGGATTTGGAAAACTTAATGTTACAAGTACATCATTATAAATATTAATATTTTTTTCATTTATAGGGATAAGTTTTAGACATAATTCACAAATAGAAGAGGCAATAATTGAAAAAATATAATTATTCCTATTAATAAAAAAATTATTTTGGGTTTCAAAAGAAATATATCCTAATGAATTGTTAGTTCGAGATTTGTATTTAAATGATACTAAATCAAATAATAGTGGTTTTTTATTTTTTTTTGAGAATTTATAATAACCTCTCATTAATCCATTATGTTTTGAAAATATGGTTACTATTAATCCATTTTCTCCATAATTTCTTAAACTCAGTACTAATCCTTCATCCAAAATTTGCATATTTTAAAAATTATTTTTTAACCTTGACCATTAAGTTTAGATAAATTTTTTCTCTAATTTTTTTTTCCATTTCAATTCTTGCTCTCATTCCAATTTCTTTTATTTTTTCTCCTTTTTTTCCAATCAAAATTGGTTTCTGTGATTCTTTTTTAATTATGATTTCTTGAAAAATTTTAAAATGATTTATTTTCCTAATTTTTTTTGTATTGATGTTTACCGCATATGGGATTTCTTTATTAGTTAATTGAAAAATTTTTTCCCTGGTAATTTCAGATAGAATAAAGTTTAAATTTTTATCAGTTTTTTCATTATTTATGTATTGCCAATTTCCAACTGGAATTTCCTTTTTCAAACAGGAGATTAGTTCACTTATTCCTTTATTTTTAAGAGCTGAAATCATAAAAGTTTTTTCAAACTTAAAACAATTATTCAATCTTTCACTCACAATCAATAAAGATTCTTTTTTTGTTGTATCTATTTTATTTAATATAAGAAAATTTTTTTTATGATTATTCAAAAGAGTTTCCAATGTAGAATTTTTTTTCTTTAAAATTTTATTTTTCACATCGTGTATGTACAGATTTATGTCAGAATCTTCTGAGGTTCTGTAGATTGCTCTGGTCATTTCTTTATTTAGGAAAGATTTCGGTTTCAAGATGCCTGGTGTGTCAACAAAAATTATTTGACATTTATCTTCAACATAAATAGCTCTTAAAGCATTTCGAGTAGTCTGTACTTTATTAGAAACTATTGAGATCTTTTCGTTAATTATTCTGTTAATTAATGTTGATTTTCCTGCATTTGGTAATCCTGTAATACTTACAATTCCACATTTATATTGATAGCTATTTTTCATTTATTTTTTTTACTATTTTTTTTGCAGCATTCAATTCAGCTTCTCTTTTTGTTTTACCCTCTCCAAAAGAAGTCAAGAAATTTTTTACCTCCACCCTAACTTTAAAATGAGGAGAATGATCTGGTCCCTTTTTATAAACAAGTGAATAATTTGGTAATAATTTTTTATTAGTCAAACACCATTCTTGTAAAAATGATTTAGGATTATTTGGAGGTTGAATTTGAATATTTATTTGTTCTTTCCAAAGAAATTCTATTACTTTTTTAACTTTTTTATAATTACTATCAAGAAAAATAGCTCCTATCAATGCTTCTAATGAATCTGCTAACATAGAATCAGTAACTTTATTATTCTTTAAGTAATTTTGTGATGTAAGAATAAGTTCCGATAATTTTAGCTTATGAGAGACCTGTATCAGCGCTTGTTTATTTACTAAATTAGAAAATCTTTTTGATAGCTCTCCTTCTTTCTCTAGTGGAAATTTTTCAAATAAAAGCTCTGATATAATTAAACCCAAAACTCTATCACCAAGAAATTCTAATCTTTCATAATTAAAAATCTTATTCTTCTGATAATAACTTGAGTGTATCAAAGATAAATTTAAAAAATCTAGATTTTTAAACTTATAATTTATATTAAAAAAAAAATTTTTTAAATTACTTCTTCTATCCTTGTTAATTTTCATAAGGTAATAAACTAAAAAAGAATCTGTCTTTTCGTAACGCAGTAATCCATGTCCATATTTTCCACCAACTTCCTTTTTCAGTATCGAATGATAAAAGAACAATAAATGCTTTGCCGACCAAATTATTTTTGGGAATAGTTCCGATAAATCTACTATCTTGTGAGTTATCTCTATTATCCCCAATAACAAAAAATTCGTTTTCAGGAATTGTTAATTCGCTAAAATTATCCGTATCGAAATAGGGAAGTTCCTCAAGAATTTCATATACATAATAATATTTACCATTTGGTAATGTTTCTTTATATTTATCGACTTCCAGATTTTTATAAGTTTCAACACCTATTCTTTCTCTAAAAATTTTTTGGTCGTTTATGAAAATTTCATTATTTTGAATTTTTATTCTATCTCCAGGCATACCTATTAATCTTTTAATATAATCAGTCTTATTATCCTCGGGAGTTTTAAATACAACAATATCTCCTCTCTGAGGCTGCTCATAGAGAATTCTATTAGCAATTAAAGGGACACTAAATGGAAAAGAATGTTTAGAAAATCCATAAGATGATTTTGATACAAAGAGATAATCCCCTACTTTGAGATTTGGGTACATTGAACCAGATGGTATGCTAAATGGTTCTAATAGAAAACTTCTTATTAAAATTGCAGCAATTATTGCCAAAAAAAGTGTTTTTAAATTATCGAAAAGTGAATTTTCTTTTTTTTTCATTATTTATATTGTAATAGTTACGATAGCTATAGCATAATTTTTTTCATTTGACATGGATACATTTATAGAAAAATTATTTTTTATTCGAATATTTTTTTTTAGATGCATCAATGCTTTATTTTTAAATTTTAATTGAGGTTGACCGTTCTCTTTTCTCAGAACTTCTATATCTTTAAAAATAATTCCATTTGTAAATCCAGTTCCCAGTGCCTTAACAGCTGCTTCTTTTGCCGCAAAACTGCTTGCAAATTTTTGAAAAAATAATGAATTATTTAATGAATAAAAAAAATCAAAGGTTTTTATTTCATCGGATGAAAATATCCTGTTTAAGAATTTAATTCCAAATCTTTGATAAATAGATTTAATCCTTTCTACTTTTACGAGATCTATACCTTGTCCAATAATCATTTTATTTTGATAATATTTTTTTGAATTTTTTTACAGTGATTCCAATTCCTTCAAAAATAGATTGAGAAATTATAAAATGTCCAATATTTAATTCTTCTATCTCGCTGATGTTTTTAATATTTATCACATTATGATAGTTTAAACCATGGCCAGCATGACATTCTAATCCAAGTTGAACAGCAAGTTTCGCAGCTAATTTAATTTTGTTCAACTCCACTTTGAAATCTCCTTTTGAATCAAAAATATCTGCATATCGTCCAGTGTGAATTTCAATTGCGTTTGCCCCGATGTTTTTTGATTCAGTAATTTGATTTTCACAAGGATCTACAAATAGTGAGACTCTGATTTTTTTTTTTCTTAAGGAGTCAATTAATCTTTGCAATTTTTTTGAGTTTTTTATAACATCTAAACCTCCTTCAGTTGTAAGTTCTTGTCTTTTCTCAGGAACAATACAACATGCAAAGGGTGAAACTTTCAAACATATACTCTTCATTTCTTCAGTTGCAGCCATTTCTAAATTAAGTGGTAAATAATTTTTTTCTCTTAAATTGAATAGGTCTTCATCTCTTATATGTCTTCTATCTTCTCTCAAGTGAACAGTAATGCTATTTATATTTATTTTTTTTAATAACTTGGCTATTTTTAAAATATCAGGATAGCTGCCATTTCGCGCATTCCTAAGCGTTGCAACATGATCAATATTTACTCCAAGTCTAGTTTTTTTGTGTGCCATATTTTTTTCTAACAAATATTTTTTTACTGGTTTTATATGTAATAATCCATACTATAATTGAAACAGGAATGCTACCAATTAATGTTGGCACAAAAAGTTCTTCAAAGTTTTCAATAAGAAAAGAAATCCTTAGATTAAATTCTTCTATATTGTCATTGTAAATAAATTCTCCAATTTTGTAATCAAAATAAAATATAAACGGGAACGTCCACGGATTTCCGATAATAGTCCCAGCTGCAGCTGCTAGGATATTTCCTCGCATAACAAATGTTCCGAGGAAACAAATGATTATATGTAAACCTAACAAAGGAGTAAATGATACAGCTGCTCCCCATGCTAATCCAATAGAAATAGCCTCTGGCATATCTCGTATTCTATTAATTTTATGTTTGTAAAATCTTACGAATCTGTAAAAGTTAAACTTTTTTTTTGGCCATTTAAAAAAAATGTCAGGTTTAATCATGATATTTAACTAAATTCTTTCAACATTCTCAATCAAATTTGATGCTCTTAACGAAACTATCAGTGCTTTTAGATGTTTTAGATTTAAGACATCTATTTCAATTAATAGTTTAAAAAACATTGTAGTTCTCTCTGTAATTTTTAGATTCCTAATATTACTTTTATTTTTTCCAAGAAGAGAGGTTAATTCACCAAGTGAACCAACCTCATTTTTAATCACAACCTTAATTTTTGATGTGAAATTCTGTTTTTTGTTCAAATCATAGCCCCATGAGAGTTTCACAAACTTTTCTTTATTTAACTTAATTGAATTTATTTTTTCACAATCCATAGTATGAATCATTAAACCCTTTCCTGAAGCAATATAACCAATAAGTTCGTCCCCAGGTATTGGATGACAACATTTTGAATAATGAATACTCATTCCTGATGTAAATCCATTAATGACAATTGCAGAATTTTTTGTATCCTTCTTTTGTCTCATTTTATTTAACACAACTATTTTTTTGTCTTGATTTATGATTTTTTTTTCAGGTAACAAAGCAATCAATACATCCGAACAATTCAGCTTTCCTAATCCTATCTTTTTATATAATTCCTCAATTGATTGTAAATTGAAGTTTTTTATAATTTGCAAAAGAAACTCTTCACTAAAATTTGTTTTCTCATTTTTAAAATAAGACTCAAGAATATTTTTTCCTAGTTTAATAAATTCTTTATCTTCTGAAATATGAATAAATCTATTGATACATGCTTTTGCTTTTCCTGTAATTGTAAGTTCCAACCAATTCGGCGAAATATTATTTTTTTTTGCGCAAATAACTTCCACCTGATCTCCATTTTTTAATAAAGTGTTTAAAGGTTTCACAGAATTATTTATTTTAACACCTATGCATCTTGAACCTATCTCTGTGTGTAAAGAAAAAGCAAAATCTAGCGGCATTGCACCTTTTGGTAAAGAAATCAAATCTCCTTTAGGTGTAAACACAAAGACTTGGTCATTGTACATTTGCATTTTAGTATGTTCTAAAAATTCTTCTGAATCACTTGACTGGTCTAGAATTTCTAAAATCTGTCTTATCCACCTATATTGTTTACCTTCTTTTACTTTAACTCTATCTTTGTATGTCCAATGTGCAGCTACTCCAAAATCTGCTTGTTCATCCATTTCTTGGGTTTTAATTTGAATTTCAATTTTTCTATTCAAAGGACCAATTAATGTAGTATGAAGAGATTGATAACCATTAGGTTTTGGAGTTGAAATATAATCCTTGAATCTTCCAGGAACATAAGAATATTTTTTATGAAGAATTCCCAATGATGCATAACACATTTGAAAATCCTCAACTATTATTTTAAAAGCTAATATATCTGAAAGTTGGGAGAGATTTACAGACTTAATTTGCATCTTCCTCCAGATAGAAAAAGGTTTTTTTTCACGACCAAATACTTTTGAATTTATTTTATTTTCTTTTAAAAGTTCAAATAACTGACTTATTGTCTTATTTAAGATATTTTCATCTTGTTGCCTCAACATATTTAATCTATTTATGATGCTTTGCCTTGCATCGGGATCAATAACTTTAAAACAGAGTTCATCAAGTTCACTTCGAATTTCTTGCATCCCCATTCTTTCAGCAATCGGAGCGTAGATTTCCATGGTTTCATTTGCAATTCTCTTCTTTTTATCCTCATCCCTAAGAAAATCAATCGTTCTCATATTATGAAGTCTGTCTGCAAGTTTTACCAACAAAACTCTAATATCGACCGAGGTTGCTAATAAAAGTTTTCTAAAATTTTCAGCTTGATTAAATTTGTCAGTTTTTCCTTCAAGTTTTGATAATTTTGTGACTCCATCAACTAGTAATGAAATTTCATTTCCAAAATTTTTTTTGATATCAACTAATCTATAACTGGTGTCTTCAACTACATCATGAAGAAGAGCTGTAATAATGGTACTTGCATCAAATTTCATTTCAGCTAAGATGCCTGCTACTTCTAGGGGATGTGAAAAGTATGGGTCACCAGAAGCTCTGAGCTGTGAACCATGCGCTTTCATTGCAAAAACATAAGCTTTATTTAGAGCTTTTTCTTCTACATCTGGATCGTAAGATTTTACTTTTTCAAGAAGTTCAAATTGCCTTAACACCTAAAAAATATATTAATAAAAATAGGTATTTTCAATTAGTTTATTAAATAGATTAGGTTTCAGTTTGTTTATTAATATCGATAGGTTCGTCTGTTTTCCCCTCAATTGATTTGGTTACAGAAACTTCATTGTCCAACGCCTTAGTTTCAAATGTAATGCTTTCATCTTCAGATTTTTCAGTTATCTCTTTTCTATTATTTTCTATTAGTTTTTGAATATCTGATTCAGTAACATATATCTTTTTTCTCTTTTTCTCTGATGCACTCTCCTTTTCAAAATTATCAAATGAGATATCTGATGCATCATCTTTTAAAGGAACGGCCTCCGATGGATCAATGTCAGAATCATCCGCAGGTGAATATTTTTGCAGACTTTTCACTATTGATTCTTTTATTTCTAAAATATCAATCTTCTTATCAGCTATTTCCCTTAAGGCTATAACAGTATCTTTATCATTCTCTTTTTCAACATTAATTGAGCTTCCACCTGAAATATCTCTTGCTCGTCTGCATGCATAGATAACAAGTTGAAATCTATTTGGGATTAATCCAACACAATCTTCTGTAGTTACTCTAGCCATACTGTCTTATAGAAAATTTTTGATTTTTATTCAACACATAAATTCATTTTTTTAATTTTTTGAGTATCCTTAAATTTATTAATAAAATATTTAACATTTTTTTTTAATATTGGATGCATCCAGTTTGGATTCAAATCATAAATTGGTAACAATACAAAATTTCTCTGATGTAATCTTGGATGGGGTAAGATTAATTTTTTTTTATTTAAAATTATATCGTTATAAGTGAGTAGATCTAAATCAATAATTCGTGGTTCATTCTTGTTTTCTCTAATCCTTCCAAAAGATTGCTCAATTTTGAGAAGGATTTTAAGAACTTCAATTGGTTGTTTTCTTGTGATTATTTCAACTACACAGTTTACAAACCATGATTGCTCTGAATTTGGAATTGCCTCGCTTTCATAAAAACTTGAAATCTTGTTCACCAAAAAGAAATTTTTAAGTTCTTTTATAGCCTCTCTGCAATTTTTCTCTGGACTACCAAACTTTTCTGAATTTAAATTTGAACCTAATGCAATAAAAATCAACTTAATATTCCTTTCTTTTTCATTAACATAGATTTTTGTTTTTTCCAATCTTGCTCTTTTTTATATTCTCTTTTATCAGCTTTTTTTCTTCCTTTTGCTATACCTAAATCAACTTTTGCAAATCCTTTTAAATTGTAATGAAAATTCAAGGCAATAATTGTAATACCCTGGTTGATGATTTTTTTTTTAAAGTAGCTTATTTCTTTTTTTTTTAGGAGTAATTTTCTTGGTCTGAGTGGGTCATAGTCCTTCATGCTCACTGAATGGTCTAAATTAATATTTACATTGTACAACCACATGGCCTCATCTTTTTCAGAAGCATAACCATTTTCTATAGAAATTTTTCCACTTCTTATAGACTTAATTTCAGAACCATTTAAAATTATTCCAGCTTCAATTATTTCTTCTATTTCAAAATTATATTTTGCTCTTCTATTTTCTACTGCATTAAGATTTTTTTTTTTTTTACTCATTAATTCATTAAATCATGAAATGATTTTTAACATCTTTAAAACTTCATAAATTTTTACTTCATTTTCATTTTTAATTGGCACTAAAGGTAATCTTAATTGATTTTCACACTTATCAAGTAAACTTAGTGCGAATTTTATGGGCATTGGACTTGATTCAACAAATAAAACTTCATTTAATGGATATAAAAGCTCATTGATTTTAGTAGCTCTGTTCATATCACCTTTTTCCCATGAAATAAATAAATCTGAACATAACTTAGGTGCGATGTTGGCAGTAACAGAAATACAACCACTTCCACCACTAACTAAAAAGGATAAAAATGTTGCATCTTCTCCTGATAGTTGAATAAATTCTTTACCACAAACTTGTTTCGTTTTGATAGGCAAACTTAAATCTGAGGTCGCATCTTTAACTCCTACAATATTGTTTATAATAGAGAGTTTTTTCATAGTTTCTAAATTAATATTCACGACTGACCTACCAGGAATATTGTATAAAAAGATTGGTAAATTGGGTATGGAGTCTGCTATTTTCTTAAAATGCTCATAAATACCATCTTGTGAAGGTCTATTGTAATACGGAGTGACCAATAAAACCGCATCTGCGTTGGAAGCATTTGCATGCTCAACTAACTCAATTGACTCTTGTGTAGAATTAGAACCACATCCTGCCATTACAGGAACTCGTTTGTTAGTTTTTTCTATTATAAACTCAGTTACCTGATTGTGCTCTACATGAGATAAAGTCGGCGACTCGCCAGTTGTACCACAAGAGACTAGTCCGTGAGAGCCCTCCGCAATAAGAAATTCAATGTGTTCACCAAGTTTTACAAAATCTATTGATTTATCTTTATTAAACGGAGTGATAATAGCTGGAATAGAACCTTTAAACACTTATTTTCCTATATTAACCGACAAAAAAATTTAACTATTTACAATAATTTATCTGAAAATAGTATATAACTCTTATGCGGTTAAATTTAAATTCTTTCAAGTTTTTTTTTTTAATAATGTTTTTGTTAAAAAGTGGGTTATATGCCAATAACCTTCCTAAACCCTTAGCCAAACCTGAATTTAAAGAGAGGGTATATTCAGATGTATTTGCAGAAATTAAAAAGCAAAACTGGTCTATGGCGAAAGTATTGGCTTCAGAATATGACAATTCAGCTTTGATAAAATATGTAGAATGGCTCGATATTACAAGACCAGGCAGCAAAAAAAAATTTGATTATTTAAAAAAATTTTTAAATGAAAATCCTAACTTACCAAAAACTAATCATATTCAACGAAAAATAGAGGAATCCATTGACGCAACTATCAATGCATATGACATATTTAATTATTTTCAAGTAAACCCTCCAACCACAGTAAAAGGGACAATTGATTTTCTTGAAGCGAAAATCAAATTAGGAAATATAAAGAACAAATCGAGGGTAATTAAAAATATTTGGGTAAACGAAAATTTAACTTTACAGCAACAGAAATATTTTATCAAAAAATACAGTAGTTTTTGGAATGCCAGTGATAATTGGGATAGGTTTAATCGACTTATGTGGGAGGGTAAAATAGTCTCTGCAAAAAGAACTCTTAGAAGAATTAAAGGTGATTATAGACGTTTAGGTGAGGCAAGAGTTGGGCTAAGCTCAAGAGCACCAAATGTCTCCAAACTTATTGCAAATGTTCCTGAATATTTAAAATCAGATGCAGGTTTGATTTACGAGAGAATGAGATGGAGAAGAAAAAATAAGTTAGAAACAGCAAGTGAGTTTTTATTTGAACCACCTGAAAAAATTCAAAATTATAGAAATTGGTGGATAAACTCAAGAATTGTGGTGAGAAGACTTATCAATAAAAAAAAGTATAAAACAGCTTATAAAATATTATCAAATCATAGAATTCCTGTTAATACAGTATCTGGAGCAGAAGCAGAATGGTTAGCAGGCTGGATTTCTCTAAAATTTTTAAACAAAAATGAAAATGCAATAAAACATTTTTCTAATCTATATGAAAATGTTTCTCATCCTAGAAGTAAATCTAAAGCATCTTATTGGATGGCAAGAGCACTTGAAAAAGACGATAAACTAGCCGACGAATGGCTGCAAAACTCTTCTAATAAACATTTTTTTTATGGACAAATCTCGGGTATCAAAATAAATGACTTTAGTTTAGTGAATGTTACCAATCAGAGTATTAAGCCAAGTTGCTGCAATGAATTGATAGAAATCATCAATATACTCAAAGATGCTAAGGAAGAAAGAAGAGCATATCATTTTCTTGAGAAAGGAATTGAGTTATCAAAAAATGAAAGTGAAAAAAGTTATTTTTTTAATTTAGCTAAAAATTTTGAAAATAAAGATTTTCTTGTAAAACTTACAAAAAAATTTAACCACTATTCATTAGAATATTCTTATCCTCTCATTTTGAACAAAATCCCAGTTCAATTTAAAGACAAAAGAGACCTTGCACTAATTCATGCAATTATTTTGCAAGAAAGTGCTTTTAAAGTTAATGCATATAGTTCTGCAGGAGCACGAGGTTTAATGCAATTAATGCCTTACACTGCAAAGAGAGTTGCTCGTTCTATAAATGAAAGATATTACAGAAAGGCCTTAATGACAAATCCTCAATATAACATTTTACTAGGGACGGTATATATAAAAGGATTAATAGAAAAGTTTAACGGTTCGATTCCTCTAGCTTTAGCAGGTTATAATGCTGGACCAGGAAGAGTAAAAATCTGGTTAAAAAGATATGGAGATCCAAGAAAAAAAGAAATAGATTATATTGATTGGATTGAATCTATACCAATCTCTGAAACCAGAAACTATGTAAAAAAAGTAATTTCAAACTACAGGGTGTATAAAAACAAGATGGGTGTTAAACTTAAAAAATTTGACTTTCAGATATAATTTTTTTGTATGACATATTGACATGATGCCATAATGTCACTATATTTAAGATATTATTGCCTATTATAGGGATAATATAATATTAATCTTGCTTTTAAAGGAGATAAAAATGCAAAATTTAAATACTATTAATACTAACAGAATAACCCCTTTCACAGTCGGATTTGAAGAACTTTTTG
>MDTG01233432.1_pt1 | contig 17724 bp, 16 predicted proteins | sample 811421 | NCBI WGS metagenome assembly MDTG01 (sample SAMN05326645, study PRJNA326480) | marine metagenome | isolation source: seawater | place: Pacific Ocean: South East | collected 2011 | reverse complement strand
CTCAACAAATCACATGTTCAAAGCTGTTGTTTCGCATTGACTAAAGACGCTGTCAATTATTTACTTTATATGAATATTTTTAGTAATGACCCCAAATATCATCTTTCAATACACGATGAAGCAGTTGCTAAAAAAGAAATTCTAATGTCTCGTCTAATCATTGAAAGGGGGTGGAATATAGGTTGTTTATTCCCTGGATTTAAAGGAGTAGATTTTAGATTTAAAGATAAACAACCTGAAGATTATGGACCGCAAAGAAAATATTTGTTTACTGGAGATATGATGTATCCCAAGTTTCGTTATACTGTTTGGGATCCTTATCAAGTGGTATTTTATAAAGGTAATCGTTTCTCCTAATTAAATTCGGTGATTTTCATTATCGCATTTAATAATATCGTGTTGAAGTATAATTGTGTAGGGAAACAGACATAGAAAGAAGGCGAGTTGTAAAGTATATTTAGTAAAAGTATACTCTACTAATTATTTTACATAATCACATTATTACTGTATGGACAGAGATCGCTCAATTTATAACTCTTTTTCTAAGAGAAAAGAAAATGTTTATCATGCTCCGAGAAGAAATGAAACGTTAAACAAAGAAATCGACTTCCCAGATATAGGTTTTTTAAGTGGTCCTACTAATGACACATCAAACAACATTTTAACATATGAACACATTCAAGATCTAAATGAAAATGATTGTTCTAACGATGAATTTAAACCTGGTTGGATTTATGGTAGCATTCATTCTGAAACAAACAAGCCTGTCTGGGTAGATAAATCAAAAACATCTATTCCTGATAATAGTTTGTTTGATTTTACTGCTCTTGATGAGTGGTGTGCCCGTTTTGAAAAAGAGTGTGAAGATTTCATAAATGAATATGGATACGATGAATATCTTCGTTATTACTGTATTTCTTGCTATGAAATAGAAGACGAATTCGAAGGAGGAGAGGATTATAGCGAAGCGTATGATGATGACAATTACGATGGTAGTGATGAAGAGTTTTAACACGCGTGTTTTACACCAGGATTACGTTTGTAGATATAATTAAATATATATGTAGATCTTAGTAATGATAGATACCGAAAACTTAGATACCGACTGGATAAATGAATTTGAAACAATAGATACCACTTACAATAAATTTTACAAAGAAAGTATCGATTTTATCTGTGTTACATTTGTATTTGTTAATAAGGATAATTCAATTGAACATGTGAAACGAGAACAGGTCGTTTTACGACCTCAAAACGTTCTTTCATATGATATACTGATGAATATGATAGATAAATACAAAAAGACATTACCTTATGTTTTCGATTTTATAATTAAATACAATCTTACCCTTGATCCATCTGAGGTCAAACAGATTGTTAAACACGATTTACATGGAGACTACATATCAGAAATATCAAAAATAGATAATATTCTTTTTGATAAGACTATTTCTATGTTTCAAGATTTAAATGAAATTATCGTTGTTTTTCGTAACAAAGATATACAGCTAAATTCTTATAACAAAACAGTGAAACTTCATACCTTTAAAGATAAAAAAGCCAATCGCAAAAAGACACTAAAAAATAAATCAAATGATGCTATAAATAATATTAAAAAGATATAGCCATGTTATATTAGTTAATCATGTATAAAATAGCATTGATAACAGGCGTAACTGGACAGGATGGGTCCTATTTAGCTGAATTGTTACTTGATAAAGGGTATGAAGTGTGGGGTATTATTAGAAGGTCGTCGAGTATCAATACTGGACGCATTGACCACATATTTGATAAATTAAATCTTCGCTATGGCGACTTGTCTGAACCTGTTAATATTATGAATATTCTTAATGAAATTCGAAATAAATATACAAATGAAGAAATTGAACGACTTGAAGTATATAACTTAGCTGCTATGAGCCATGTTAAGATTTCTTTTGACATGCCTGAATACACTTGCGATATAGACGCAGCAGGAACACTTCGTATTTTAGAATCTATTCGGAATTGTGGTATAGAACTTAAAAAAATTCGGTTCTATCAGGCATCGACGTCCGAACTTTATGGTAAAGTTGAAGAAATACCCCAAACAGAGACTACCCCATTTCACCCTCGTTCTCCTTATGGAGTAGCAAAATTATATGCTTACTGGATTACCAAAAATTATCGTGAAGCGTATGGTATGTATGCCTGTTCGGGAATTTTGTTCAATCATGAAAGTCCTCGTAGAACTCATAACTTTGTTACCAGAAAAATTACCATTGGACTTAATAAAATACTGAAAGGGGAGGCAGACACTCTTGTTTTGGGTAATATTAATTCTCTGAGAGATTGGGGACACGCAAAAGATTATGTCCTTGGTATGTGGCTTATTTTACAACAAGACGATCCAGATGATTATGTTCTATCAACTAACGAATATCATAGTGTGCGTGAATTTATAGAAAAGGCGTTTTCCTTGAGAGGATTTGATATTGCGTGGAAGGGGGAAGGGGTGGATGAAATTGGTTACGATGTTAGCACAGGACAAGAACTTATTACTATATCTGAAAAATATTTTCGTCCTGCTGAAGTAGATGAACTACTTGGTGACAGTTCAAAAGCAAGAAATAAACTAGGATGGTTACCTACTTATTCGTTTGACCATTTAATTGAAGAAATGGTAGACCATGATTGTAAACGAGAAGAGACATGGAGAACAGTTATCACTGACGTAGCTTCTCCATAATCAAATATTAAATCTTGTGGACTTAGTATTTGATACAAACTAATTTCAGGTAGAAAACTGATATCCCGCGCCTCTTAACATATTTAGCGGCATGACATTCTTAGCCGAATACTGCTGAACGGAAACTCGTGTTTGAGGATTATTCGCACGCTTTATTTTAACAATTGGCAATATTCCATTTTTTAATAAAACGTTGTATAATTTATCACTATTAAAAAATATATTCTTGCCTTTATGAAACGGCAAATGACCTATTTTTATAAAACAATCTTTTGTGCGAAAAATATCACACAACTTAAGTTCAATAAGTTCTACTACTTTCATGTAGCCACTTAGCTTTGGAGCAACTTGTAAATAATGTTTTGTTAATAAATCCAATGCTTCTTTTCTTACTGAATAAAGATATGATTGATAATGATATCTAACTTGAGTGCTATCATTATATCCATACAATTGAGCGTTATTGGTAGACATGCTTTTGTAATAATGATAAATAGTGTCAGTCAAATAATAAGAGTCGTTAGTTAGCACAATGTGTTCATATAAAGGTTCGTAATGATTTTGAATGTAAAACATAAATTTACCAATATCTAAGTGTGGACTATTTCTGGTGGAATATACTTTTATATCTGGATACATTGTCTCAACTGTCGCTTTTAATGACGAATGATAAAGGCTATCGCTACTATCTACAACAACAATAGTGTTTCCTTGAAAAGAAAGTTTATTTATATTATTAATAATTATTCGGACGCGTCTCTCCGTATCAGTATGACAAGCAATAATAGTGAGAAATTTATTTTTATTATATTCTCCTTCCTTTGGTTTTATATTAATCGATATTGACTTATTCATATGTTTTGATAATGATTTTGGTATTCCAAAGTTACCATTACTATTATATAATACTTCTCCAAACATATTTATGAACTGTTAATATAAAAGTATAATATAATTAAAAAATGAATTTCACGACGTATCAAAGTTGAATATAACAAAAATTTTAAATAAGCATGAGAGATAAATATATCTTAACTACCAGATTTAATCATGACACGTGGATGGAAAATGAACTTCACAGAAAAAATAATTTGAATATTCAGTGTGTATACGGGTCTCCTCAAGCAATTGCTCCTAAAATATATCCTCGAAACCCTATTTGTGTAATAGAAATGAATAATAGCACTAATCAAATTATGGGTGTAGGATTAATACGCAATGAACCTCAACCACGTTATCAGCATACTCCGTATAAGCATGGAAACTATAATAGATTTGTGTTTACTGGAATACATAGATTAGATAGAAATGACATGTCACAAGATTTACTCGATGTGCTTGACTATATTCTATTCAAAGAAAAGACACATATGAAACGAGGTGCTGGATTTACTACTGTTCCTAACAAATTACTATATCATCGCAAATGTGAGGGAATGGATATTATTCATGAAATAACAAGGACATTTATAAGTAAATATAAAAATACCCAACTCATACAAAACACATAAAGATTTTCTGTATAGAAATATAATGAGTGATGCCAATAAAATAAGCATAGACATAGACGATTACACCTATGCCGAATTACTTTTACTTCTTAACTTAGATAATAGTAAAGCACTTGATAAACAAGCTATCAATCAGGCATGTGACAAATTTATACAGAAATATACACGAGAAAACAAACCTAAATTCGTTAATTTTTTTAAACAAATAAGAGATAAACTTGTTCAATATGCTGAGCAAGTTCAAGAGGATAATTCCAATAATATTGGACCACAAGCAGAACAAACACAAGAGTGGATAAGAGATGCTGGAGCTCTTTCTCAAGACGATGATGTTCAAAAAAATAAGATCACAGATCGTTTTCAGAAAATAGATGTATACGGTAATTCTTACGTCCCGATGGAAAGAGAGCAAATTGGAGTTAATAATACACATAGCATTGATGTTGTTCAAGATGGAAAACTAAATCCTACCTTAACAAATACAATTAACCGGATGGTAGTTATAGATAGTTTTTATCGTCAAGAGAGTGCTAATGGTAACATAAGCAGTGATTTTACGTTAGATCTCTCTGACCGTTTGACAAAAGTGTTGAATATGCGTGTATGGTCAATTCAAATTCCAATTACATACTATAATATTGATGATGTATACGGTAATACCTGTTTTTGGATATCAGAAGGTGACCAAGATATTCCTATTTCTATTCCACCAGGAAATTATAATACGTCAACGCTTACAAATGCTCTCAATGTAGCATTTACTAATGCTGGGTTCTCTTTTACAAATAACCCTGTGGTTTATGATACAGTCACATTTAAGATTACATTAAATATCTTCGATGGTGTTTATACACCACCAGCAAACACACCTTACACCGCTTTCACAATAAGCACTTTTACTAATATTACATTTTACAATTCCGACAAAGCTCTTATTTGTAACGAAACTTGTATTCCACAGGCTCTTCATGTCAATGAAACCTTAGGATACATAATGGGATTTCAAGACAAAAGTGGACAATATGACGTAGATGTATCTGGAAATATAGCTGATTCTGTTGTTGATCTGTTTGGTCCTCGATATTTTATACTCGTCGTGGATGATTTCACACAAAACCATCTTAATAATGGTATGGTAACAATAACTGAACCTTCCAAGCTTGTAAAATTACCCTCTTATTATACTTCAGACCATCCCTATGTCTGTGTAGATAATTCTGGAAATTCTATTCCTGAACTTATACAAAGCGCACCTCGAACGTTAACTCAAAATCAACTTTATACAATCAACGAGATTATCAAAAATAATAAAAACAATCTGGACATACGTGCCAAAGCCCCAACAACAACAAACGTACTTGGTATTCTTCCTATAAAATCGTCTACTGGTGGCTCTATCTATGTTGATTTTAGTGGACCTATCCAAGAGAACCAGCGCACATATTTTGGTCCGGTGGATATAGAGCGATTACGCGTTCGACTTCTTGACGATAAAGGTAACACTCTGAATTTGAATGGAGCTAATTGGTCGTTTACTTTGTTGTGTGAACTGCTTTATCAGTATTAAATCAGGATTATTTTATGAAAAATAATGCCATTATAATATATTATGTTTACAATTGATAACATCATATATCAGACTGGCTCAAATGGTCCTGTTTTCCTTGTTGTTCTCTCTATAATTATTTTATATAACAAAACCAAATACCTAACTGTGTTTCTTATCGGCAGTTTTATAAACGCAATTATTAATTATATTTTGAAAGGACTTATTGCTCAACCGCGCCCCAATGATACGAAAATAGAAATCGAAAAAAGATACAGTAAAATACTAAATTTTGAACGTTATGGTATGCCTTCTGGACATGTCCAAATAGCATTCTTTACACTTATATTCACCTACCTTGCCACTCAAGACATACGTGTGCTTGTGGGATATTTCATTGTTTCTCTCTTCGTTATTTATCAGAGGGTTCATTATGGATATCATTTTATATCTCAAACCATTGTTGGTGCTTTTATTGGATCAGTAGTTGCTTGGTTGTTCTTTCAATATGGTTTGAAGGTTCATAAAGGAAACCTTAAATACAAAAAAGACGATTATTATTTTGGTCCTGGATCTGTCTAAGAAAACTTACTTGTCCAATATGAACGTGTTAGTTTTTTATAGTTGAACTTTCTCTCTTTGAACTCGTTTAGTGTTCTTTTTAAGAGTTCCTCGGTAATATCTGACCATTCATTTACATTCAATACAGGAAGATCTTCAAATAGCTCTTTGAAATTAGGTGCTTTCATAATTGGAATAGCTCCCAAACAAAGAGCTTCCCATGTTCGATGACAATCATATCCATTTCCATAAGGAGATAATACAAAAGCACAATTTCCTTTCTTTTCCCATGTTTGAGAACGGGATAAATGAGAGTGCGCTTTTAATACAAGATGCGAAGGTATCGTGTTTATTGCATCTACACGTTGTCCATATCTATCTGGCGCAAGATGAACATTACAAAAAATAATAGGGTCTCTCTCGTAAAAGGGCTTGGTTTTGTCTCGTATTTTTTTAAGAAGTATTTCTTGTTCACATGGTAGATATCCTTCATCATGCATTCTCCACCAGTGTCCTGGATCTTCACTAATGGTATGATAGTCCAATCCAATTGGTAGATGGCATAATTTATCTGATGGTTTCGCAAACAAATTTTGAGCATACCATGTAATTAAATATTCATTTTGTAGTAACTTAGTTGTTAACTCTTCTCTCAATGCTTCATCAGGAACAGCTAAATCTGAGTCACCAGATACAAGATAGAATTTATGTTTGATGCGTGGTAAATATCGTAACACAAAGGTGCGAAGAAGATGTGAACATACATAGATAGACATGTTATCATGTTGTTTCATATTCTCCAGATATTCAATAGCTGTATCACATGATGATAAAGGATTATCTGCTCTTATTGAACAACTTTTAAGAATACCTCGACTACTTACAAACTCACAGTTGTTTTCCATAATTATATGTCTTACACATAATTATGAGTAAAATATTACGAATGCTTAGGGAAACTCAGGGTCTGTTGGAAAAATTATTTCAGGTGATATTCTAACACGTGCTTCGTTCTTGAATACAGCATATAGATGAAAGCTTCTATGCTCACAATCTTGAGGAGGCTCGTTTGGAGCCCAATGATACGGTAATATTGGACCTGATGTTCCAATGTTTTGTTTGAGAAGGAACTCAGGTATCAAATCCAGTCTTGGTTTACCATCATAGAAACTATCAATGAATTTCGGTGTTCGATAAATAGCGAAACCACAAAACGCTGAATATACTGAGATTAATTCATCCTTTGGACAGCTATCAAGAAGATAGTTAACGGCATCAATATAAATTTGATGTCCATTTGGTTGCTCAAAATGCCAAATACTAAATATAAGATGCTTCATAGAAAGAGCCCACAGATCATAATAAAAAGGTTTGTTAAATGACAATGCGTCCCAGTCTCTCCTGTATAAATACTTTTTGAAGATATCCAATTTTACTGGGTGTGTACATATTTCATCAGCATCCATCATAATGAAATATTCATAGTGCTTATAGGAGTTGCGAATAGCATTCAGGAGGGAATTACGGGCGTGAGCTATCTTATATGTTCGCGGAGCAGCACTGGATAACGGTTGTGGATTATTGATAATCACGATGTTGTTGTTGTATTGTTTAAGTTCCTCTAAAACGTGCCACGTATCATCATCTGAATGGTCATAAAAAAATACCATAACATACTCATCAAATACTGTTCCAAGTGTTTTCATATTTGTAACGATTTTTGGTAAAAATCTCCCTACGTTTTTTACTGCGCTACACATACAACATTTGTTCATTGGTATATTCACTCAAATTAATCTATGACCAGTAACGTAAATAAACAACAGAGAGAAAATCTCCATATATAGTAATGGGCGCCGGTATTCTTCCTACAACGATACACAATGGAAAACTTCATTTCCTTTTCGGAAAAGAAAATCAATATGCTGATACACCTGGATGGAGTGATATTGGTGGTGGAACAGACAATAATGAAAGCTTTCTTGAAACCGCTTCGAGAGAAGGAATGGAGGAACTTACAGGATTTCTCGGAATGGAAAAAGACATCAAAAAATTATTAACTCAACATGGAACTTATAAAATCGAGTTCGGAGAACCCAGTAGGCGTTATCGTATTCACATATTTCCTATGAAGTATGACCCCAATCTACCTGTCTACTACAACAATAATCATAGGTTCCTCGAAAGAAAACTATCTAAACATCTTATTGAAAAATCAAAGATCTTCGAAAAAGAAGAAATCAAATGGATTTGTGTAGACGATATTCCGTCTATGCGTAATAAATTTCGTCATTATTTTCGTGACGTAGCCCAACAGATATATGATGAGCGAAAACAAATTCGTGCTTTTATTCGTCGATCTGGTAGCGGAAAAAAGAGAACTGTGAAAAAGGCACGCAAAAACCGAAAAAAGAAGACCAGAAAAAACAGAAAAAAATGAAACCAAAATAAGAGTTTATTAGTATTCAAATAAGAATAGTAATAAAAGTATATTTAATATGGCACCTTTTCCAGTAGAAAGACAACTTATCCTCAACAGATTAGGTGAAACTTCTTTGAACCCTGACGTTGTCAGTTTAATTAAAGAGTTCACATTCGAATCAGTTGTAAACTGGTGTATTCGAGTGGAGGCTGAGCGAATGAAAAGACTTACAAATACTGAGTTTAAAAAAATGAAAAAATGGCGAACTACTGACGAAATACAGTGGGTTATTAGCTTTGATATGTATGCCGGTAAAAGTAACGTAAAGTTTATCAAAGAAATAGGAGCGAGTAACTGTCCGACCTGTGGCAACTATATTGATCACCTTATGAACTCAGTATGGGGTCGTTCCGTTTTAGCTATGGATGTGGAAGGGAATGATTATGGTTATCAAGATAACTGGGCGCCCAGCCAACAGGCTCAGCGATGTGCTCCTCGAGCTATCTGTGAATGCCCAGGAAACTGGTATGACACAACTGTTTCCTGGGCTGATGAAGAAGAATTCGATTCTTGGTATGATGATACAGTAACACAGCAGGAAGAGGAAGACTGGGACTTCTAACTATCCTTCCAGAAACAAAAACGCCTTGTTTTTGTTGTATTCTTTAACCCAAAAAATATATATTATAATTTTCGAACTTAGAGAAGTACCCCTGTTTTTTTTTCTGAAAGTTTTTTTGAGAATCCAAAAATGGACATTTTTGAAAGACAAGAAATGTCCAATTCTGGAGTACCAGAAATAGTTTGCAAAAAACGAAAGGGCGAAAAGTGGTTTTAGACGATAATGCTCTTATTTTGTGTTTTTGGTTGAAAAAGTTGTTACGATAAAATTTTCACATCTTTTGCGTTAAGCTTTAGGCGTTTTTCTCTGTCAACATATAAATGATGACAAATGTTGACACAGATGTTGACAGAAAAACGCCGAAAACGCCATATAATAACGAACACCATAACGCAAGTTATGATAATAACACTAACCAACAAAATATAGACGATAAATCTGAAATGTTGACACATGATGACACCAAAAATGCCAAAAAACGCCAAAAATTTTCATGCGAGAAATGTAACTTTACATGCTTTAAAAATAGTGACTATCAAAGACATTTAAGAACCGATAAACATAGAATGTTGACAAATGTTGACAACAAAACGCCGAAAACGCCAAAAATGCCAACCGAGTTTCAATGTGAATGTGGAAGCGTGTATAAGCATAGACAAAGTCTTTCAGTTCACAGGAAGAAGTGTCCAGTTGTAAACCACGTAAAGGCAGAGCCTATACATGTTTGTGAGGAAGAGCCGAGAGCTACACTGGCTGAACCAAGAAATAATGATTATATGAAGAAAAGTGATATGGAAAGGATGATTATGGAAAATAACAAGGGTATGATGGAAACGCTGATGACAGGCGTGGGGAAGGTATTGGAAACGACGATGACAACGACGATGACAGGCATGACTAACATAGTTGAGAAAGTAGCTACTGCTGGGATAGGAAATACTCAAAACAACAACAATCATAGCCACAATAACAACAGTCATAGTCACAACAAGACGTTCAATTTGAATTTTTACTTGAATGAGACGTGTAAAGATGCCATGAATATTCAGGATTTTATCAAGACGTTACAATTGGATTCCAGTGATTTGGAGCGTGTAGGTGAGCTTGGATATACGGAAGGGATATCTCGTATGTTTTTAAAAGGGTTGAATGATTTGGAGGAGACCAGACGTCCTATCCATTGTAGTGATTTGAAACGTGAGGTGATACATATAAAAGACAATGATAAATGGGAGCAAGATAATGAGAACCGAGACAAGCTTCGTAAAGCGATAAATGATATATCAAACAAGAATATCATGTTGTTGGATGGTTGGCAGAAAGAAAATCCGGGTTATGACCAGTATGATAGTAAGAAGAATGACATTTTTTTGAAAATTATGGTGGAGTCAATGGGTCCTGATGGTCCGGAAGCAAAAGAGAAAGCTTTTCGTAAAATTATCAGGAAAGTAGCAAGTAAAACGATTATAGATAAGGCGAAAGCAATCGAAATGTAATTGGTTCATAACATTAACATATGAAGATGTTATGAAAAACATTTACCTATTTCCTTTATAGAATACGATTTGATATGGTTCCCATAGAACATTTTTGTGACAAGGCCACATGGCATCAGAAACAGAAAGTAATGCTTGGGTTTTGATGTCATAATCCTCAGGTTTTTTGGTTTTGAATGAAAAATCGACGTCTTTGAATCCAGGATGAACACATCCAATATTCCATCCATTTTGAATTACAAGTTGTGACATGAGAACCTCTTGTTGTAAAACACAGTCGACTTGTTTTTCATATAATTTCGACATGGAAAAAATATTTCTATTAATTAAAAATGTCAGCGTTTCTTTATCCATAGCGAAGACGAACGATTGAACATGAGAACCTGTTAGCGGTTCTCCCATTGTATTGATCATAGACCCAAATATTTTGATATCATTTTTTAAACCATCAATGAATATGTCTGTCCATTTACCTTTAAAGTAAGACGGAAGACATGGGCCAATACATGATGAGTTCAGCATAACAAAATTATCGAAATGTTTATATCGATCATTTTCTAAGACACCATGACTAAATGCTCCATAATCAAATCCTGTGTTTTTTCTCTTTGTTGTTTTAACAAAATAAGGTAGTTTGAGCGTATCAAAATCAAAAGTTGGGTCATTACAAACAAAAAGGAAATCTACATCAGGATGAAAGAAAAGACCATTTTCTATAAACATGTCTACTCTTTCATTTACGATATGAAAAACGTATATAACTAATGTCCTTTTGTTTGTAGTAGTGTGTTTGGTCGGTGTGTATTTATATTTGTAGTCATTTCCTCCTATGTATGGGGACATATGAAATCTCTTCTCATCTTTTCCCCACTCGATATAATGTAGTCTTGCTTGTAGGTCAGTTTTACCTTTGAGGTCTGGATAAAAATTTTTATAAAAGTGTAGGTCAATATGATGGCGTGTCATCAAGTCTTTATGATATCTGGAAGCATATCGACCTTCTTCGTATCCCCACTTTTTGAAATGTTTACGACATTGATCGTCAGATCTAGTTGCAAGGTCGATATTAACTGATCTGTAGAAATCTGGATCGAGCGTTCCAAGTAAGTGGTCTCTGTCTTTATTCTCTTCTGACGACATATTATAATGAATATATTAAACGGTGATATATAAAAATGTTATTATGAACACATTTTTACAGTAAAAATCTCATTAGAAATCGCAGAACTGGGTTTTTAATTTCGTTTTTTGGTTTTCGCAGATAATTTTGAATGGATTGTACTTTTATACTAAAACACGTGTTATTTTGTAAGCATGCTCTTAGAGGTATTCCATTAGGATAATTGATAACACTGTTATACGAAAATCCGTGTTTAATTAGTGCCTGAACCATATTTAATTCGATAATTCCGGGTAGTTTTGATTTGTCTGTAACAGTTCTTTGTTGATTGTTGAAAAAAGAAATTAATTTATCTCTACATTTTGTAGATATTTCAAAGCATGTATTATTTCCACACACGAAACCGTTTGTGTTATATCCGGACCAGAAATCTCCACGTGTTCTCATGATGTCTATTTGTTTTTTCATATTTTGAAACCCATGGACAGGGAAAATCATTGTGTTATTTAACATGAGAATATGGTCGTATCGAGTAAAATCGAATGTTTGTAAACAATGGAATAACATATGTGTATGTTTATATTCATCTGTAACTGTTGGTTCAAAAACATAATATTGAATTGGGAATGGTAAATCGATGTTTGTTATATTGGAGCATGAAGAACAGAACATAACATCGTAACCTAAAATAATCAGCGTTTTTATACCTTGAACAACGTAGTCTTTAATTTTGTTATCTTCATCTGTATGCGTGTAAATACATACGTCACGTGGGGGTTCTTGATATTTTGGAAATATAACAACTTCTTCTGATTCACCAAACAATTTATAATTTTCTTCTTGTGTATTCCATGATCCCATAAGCAATTTTGTTCCCATTTTGTGTGATTCTGCGTCAACGACGCCAATATTAAATTCCCCTGTTGGTTCTAATGAAGACGTTTCGTATTGTAGTGGAATATCCATATTACTTTCTTTCACAAAATCCACCCAAAGCATTGTTTCATATATAGTTCCAATTGTTATATCATAAAGAACTGGTAAACTGTCTTTGAAAGAGCTGTCTACTGACCAATTATTTTTAATGAACACAGCTTTATAGAAATAGTCAATTTTATATTCATCTATTCTATCAGCTCTATCAGAATACATGCCCCATTTTTTATTATCATAATAATCAACATCATCATATATCAAAGAACTAATATTGTAACCATTTTCTAAGAATACACGTGTAAAACCATATTCTCCATAAAGAATAACATCAGAGATACTTGAATGTATATCAAAAACACATTTCATTTTCTTTTCGTTTTTAAACTCATGGTTTAATGTATTGGGACAAACTTTACTAATTTTTGTGTTAAGAAGTAAATCGTATGTTTGTTGAGTTATTTTTATAAGCGAACAATATGTTTGACATCTTGGACCAGGTCCTCCTGCGTCTCTTGCTTTTAGAAAATTAATAACAGGAGAACACACAATGCTATTTTCTTTATGTAATTTGTTTAAGAATGGGTCTAACCAATGTGTATTTTTACCTGAAGGCCAAAATGGACCTGTCGCACTACTATTCATTATAAACAAATAGTTATATACGTCATAGAAGCTTTTGTTGTGTAATTTTTCCATGTATTCAATACCAACTTTATATGAACCTATATCTCTATCACCTTTATAATCCCTTTTCCATACAATGATATCATCACGAATAGGTATTTCTACTTCGCATTCATGTCCGTTTATCATAAGAAGCAAAGTAATATTTAAATTTCTCCATAGTGATTTGTTCATTGCGTATTTCAAAAAGTAAGCAAGATTAGTTTGATTTTTGGTATGGTTCTTTTTTTCGTAGTATGGAAAGATAATACAAACCTTGGGGGTATCATCGTAGTCGTGTTCTTCTACAAAATCGAAAGCATCATGAATACATGTATCAAGGTCAGATATAGCACTTCGGTGTTCAATAAAATTTGACGTAATTGATAACTGGTCGTCTTGTAAGTATTCTTTCTTATATTTTCTTCTTTCTTCTTTTCCATGAGAAATAAAATGACTGCATACTTCTCGTAAGCTAAGATTATGTAGATCATTATGAAAGTTTTTATAAAAAATGATATCAAAATCCAAAACTCCTGTAATATATTGTGCGTGTTTTTTACTTATAATTCTACCTTCTTTTTTCCCTTTTGTTAGGTAATGTTTCAAGCATTCACTAATAGATAGTTCTTTTACATCGTGATAATGTGTTCTATAGAAATCAAAATTAAATACAACAAGTAGCTTTGTTAACTCAGCTGAGGTCATTCCTTGAAAATTATTTGTTGTTTCTGCCTGGCTGGTGTTATTGTTACGAACATGGTTTTTTTCGCTGCTGTTTTGGTTCATTATTATATTTCCCATTCGTTTTGCTTCACGCATTTTTTGTTGTAATTTTTCTGTTGATTGTTCACGTTTTTGTATAAGCCATTCACGATATTCCTTTAGTTTTTCTTCTTTTTCTTCATATGATATGCGACTGGATACTTCTTCTTGTTCCGCAAGTTTTTCTGCGTTTATTTTTGCCAGGTTTTCTTGATTTTCCTTTTCTTTTTGTTTTTGTCTTTCTTCTTCCTTTTTTGTTTCAATAGCCCTTTCTTTTGCTTCTCTACGAATTTCCCATGCCTTTTTGGCTTCTTGTTGACGTTTGATAAAATCTTGTATTGCCTTTTCTTTCAAATTATTATTTTCTGTTTCTTGTTGTTCTGCGTATTTTCTTGCTTGTTCTGCTTTTTTTGCTTGCCATTCTTCTTGTATGGCCTTTTTTTTTGCTTCATGTTCTTTTCTGGCTTTACTAAAAGCTTCTATTCTTGCTTTCACCCATTCCTGTTTAGCTTTGTTTATTTCAAATAGGGTTTCTTTTTCCTCTTTTTCTTGATTGATAAGCTTTTCTTTTTCTTTCTCTTTTTCTTTTGATAATTCTAATATCTTGGAACGAATGGTTTGTAGTTTTTTATTCCATGCTTCCTCTACTTGTTTTCTTCGTTCAACTTCTTTTTCAGCCTTTTCTTTATCCTGTTGTGCTTCTTGTGCTTTTTCTTTTTCAATCCTTGCTTGACGTGCTAATCTCAGTTCAAGAAGTTTTTCGTCAACTGCTTTCTTATGTGCGTCCATTTGTTTTTTTTCTACCTCTTTTTGTTCTTGTCTTGCTATCTTAGTTTTTTCTTCAGCTTCAATAGCATGTTGTTTTAATTCTTCTGCCCTTTGTTGTGCGTCTTTTACTTTTTGAGCCCAAATTTTCGCATTTTCTTCTGCTATTTTTTCTGATGCTTGTTTTCTAATCAACAATTGATTTTGAAACTCTTTCATGCTCTCTATTTTTTTCATATTGACTGAAAAATCTAGTTCTTCTTGTTTTTTCTTGTATTTAACATATTCCTCTTGAGTAAGTTCATGAGGATTGTTTTGATTATTTTCATAATTCATTGTCTTTTTTCCTTGTAATGGATTATCTACCAGTCCCAGTTGAACATTTTTGGTTGTGCTTACGATATACTCTTGTTGAAATTTAAGCTCATTTAAATATAACTCAACGCTGTTATAAAATTGTTTATTCTCCTTTATTTCATCTTGATAATAGTCTTCAAAAGACATAAATTCCACTTTAGAGTTAAGATTAGTTAACAATGATACAAGTTTTTCAGGATTGATGGAACGAATAATATTGGGAATTAATTCGTGACTTCTTTTTCCGTATAGTGCCGTGTTCAAATTTTTTTCGGTTTGTTTAAGGTCTATGGGATTTGCCATGTCTATTTTTTTAGGTGGTCCTTTGTTTTTCCTTGATACATTATGAAATAATTGAAGTCGTTCGGTTGTTGCTGGATTGTTGTCAGACGAAATTTGTAGAAAATTAAATTTAGAAGTATTATTGTTCATGAATTATATAGCTTAGAGATTATTTATTTGAATATTCAACTTATTCATTTTATGATCAGCCGATAGTTGTTGGGAATTTGTCTCTTGCTTGAAAAAATATTCCTCTATGTCCACGCGTTTTACCTTGAAGATCGTATCGGACTATATTAGCTCTATGTAATCGACTAAAGTCTTCTACTACCATATCCATATAAATATGTCCTGACAGTCTTGAAAAGGTGAGTAAATCTTTTGCTCCAATATTTGATACCCCGATTGCGTGAAGGCCACGAACGTTACCAGAAATAGACATAACCTTATGTCCACATATTGAATATTGTGTATCTTGTACGGTTGTGTGTCCCCTATCTTCGCAAATTCCCAAGTAAAAAAAATGGTCTGATAATTTTTCATATTTTATGATTTCATCTAATGTTATATTTTCATGGATGTCGATGTCATCTTCAAACACATACGCGTAACTAAGTCCACTTTCTATAATAATATTGTATATCTTCTTCATACTGAATCTATTAGATATGACGGGGTTTAAATGTGGTATATGTTGAACTACATTTACAATAAAGCCTATTTGTTCTAGAATTTTTTTTGAATAAATAGCTCTCTCTGATTTTACGTCTGTTGTAAGCAAGTATGCGTGTCTTATGGTAGACATAATTTAATAGCAGTTTAATGTTTAATTAATTATAACACATAATTAGTTATTATTAATCTGTTTCAGGGCACCAGTCAGGCCATATTTCGTCCATATCTGACTGTTCTATGCGTCTGAAAGGACGTATTTTAATAAGTTTCTCTAATTTTTCATTGTGAGGGGTATAAGGATGTTGAATGTATGTAGCCTTTGCCCTGTGTCCTGTTCCATTATTTCCTATTTTATCTTCTTCTGCTTTTGACACTAAGTCAGATATATAATAGTAAGCAAGTGATTTGCGAAAAACGTTCTCTGGGCATTGTATTTTATCTGGTAGACCGTGCCAACTTATATTATTCGTCTGGAAAATGATAGCAGTGTTAAACTGAACTTCAGTACATACTTCAGCTTTGGTTAAGTTTTGGTTCCACAATTGGTTGCTCCCGTTCCATTCTTTTTTCCAATCTTTGGTGAGAAATAAGATTATATTAAGACGTCTCTCTTTGTCAATAAGTATAGGATGTTTTTCATAATCCAGGTGAAGTTGGAGGCGCCCGTTTCTTGGATGAGCATGTAAGCCTGCTCCGTGTAGACATGGGTCATATTCAAGATTTTCAATTCCTGTTATATAAGAAAATTTGTTGATTGCGTATGGTGTAGATAGAGCAAGAAAGACTTTCTGTATTGATTTATCCATATTGTCTATATCGTCATACGCACATTTTACTTCTAAAGGATTATTATAGTTGTGCCATTCTTCATAATTAGAAGGAAAACTTTTAAATACTTTTTCAGCTATATCGGAGCGTAAGAAATCATTAATGACAACATGACCAAAAGGGGAAGCTGATTGAAATTTAGATTTATATGTATCAATACATGTAGTCCACTCGCCAAAAATATTATATTCTTCTAATTCTGCTATTTTATTATCATTTATTTTATGGCACGACATCAAAAAAATACTGAATGAATTGCTTTTAATATAAAAATATTATTTTTTACAAGTATTAGTTTAATATTACTAAAAATATTATATATTAAGTTATATGGCAGGGTTAGCAGAACCAATAGAAAGTAATGGAGAAATGACAGCGTTTGACGAATTAGATGCTAGATATAATACAGAGTTTACGAATAAATTAAGAATACATCAGCATATTTTT
>MDTG01160853.1_pt1 | contig 17724 bp, 15 predicted proteins | sample 811421 | NCBI WGS metagenome assembly MDTG01 (sample SAMN05326645, study PRJNA326480) | marine metagenome | isolation source: seawater | place: Pacific Ocean: South East | collected 2011 | reverse complement strand
TTATTTTTTTTTATAAGAGCCAGTACGTTATATCTGGATATTTTTTTTTTATTTAAAGATTTTGATAGCATAATTTTTCCATAACCTTTTCTTAAATATTTTTTGTTTACCGCAATTGATACGGATAAATTTTTTCTTGTAATTCTTTCAAATCTTACATACCCAATCTTAACTTTCTTAGTACAAATAAAAAAAAATTTTTGTTTAAACTGTTTTTCAAACCATTTTTTATGATCTTTAAAACTGACAGTTTTATTTGAAAAAAATTTTTTTTCTAAGACGTTATTGTTATAAAGTTGATAAACAAATTTTAAGTCTTCACGTCTAATCAGTCTCAGTTTTATTTTAGTTATTTTTTTTTTCAATTTTTATATATTCTTGCTTCACAAAAAATTTGTTTTTTTTTTATTATTGGTTTCGTAAGATAAACTTTGAAACCACCTTTTTTAATGAATGCATTCGGATATTCACTAGAGTTCAGCATTCGAATTTTATCATAAATTGTAATGATATTTTCATATCCTTTTATTTCTGAATTATTTTTTCTTAATCTTTTGAAAATTACAATTTTTCCGACTTGTTTTTTTGGAGAAATGTTTTTATTTATAATTATTTTGATCATTTCAATTATCCTTAAAGAAATTCTATCAAATATTTCATTCAAGTTTCCTGATAAAGATATGTTTCTTTTCAAGTAAATTGGTCCTGCATCAATTTTGTTTGTCATTTTGATTGCACAGACAGGAGTGCTTTTAAATTTTTTTAATATAAGATTTTGAATTGGGCTTCCACCTCTTCCATAAGGTAGTGGAGAAGTATGAAAGCAAATGCAATTAAATTTTTTTAGAATACTATTGTTTACTTTAAAACTCCAGTGAGGAAAAAAAATCATCTTTGGTTTAATTTTTTCTAAATTCTTAATACTTAATTTTTTTTTATCATTAATTATAATCAAATTTTTTTTTTTAACTTTTAATAAATTAATATTTTTTAAAAACCATTTTTTTGAACTAGCAATAATTATTTTTTTTTGCATTTAATTTTTTTCTATTTTTCGAATTATTTCAAAAGCTTCTGCATATTTTAATCCAGATTGATTTCCTCTAATCTTATTTAAATTTTTAATTCCGTTCACGGACCTTGAGTGTGGGTATGGTTTAAGTTCTTTTTTATAGCATTTAATAGCTTTGATTTTTGAATTTATGTTTTTTTCAATATTTACATAATAGTTTGGCAAAAAGTTTTTTTTATTTTTAAGCATTCTAAAATCAGTTGCTGAAGGGACCTCAAAGGTAAGAAATTGTTCTAATTTTTCTTTTGGTTCAGGTCTAAAAGCGGTCAAAGTAGCTTCAGCAATTTTTCTGTGATCTATATTTAAGTCTGAAAAATTATGGGTTAAAATTATATGTGGCTTAAATCTTTTTTTATGTTTTTCTATAATTTTAATAATTTCTAATAAACTTACTTTATCTAATTCATTATCTGAATAATCGTATTGTGCTAACCACTTAAATCCTAATATTTTTGAGGCATTTTTACTTGATTTTTTCCTTTCCTCAATTTGTAATGATTTTTGATTTAATCTTGATCCCACCCCATTTGTAAAAGAAATTACATTAATATTATTTTTATTTGAACTTAATTTTTTTATTAGACCCCCACATCCAAAGGTTTCATCATCAGGATGCGCTACAATAATTAATACTTTTTTATTTTTTATTTTCATTAATCATTTGTTATTTAAAAGTTTTATATTACTATTTCAAAAATGAAAAATAACAAATATCTAAATATAATAAACAAAATAGAAAAAATAAGATCCAAAAATAACGTAAATTGGATGAATATTTTAAGATTAGCTTTTAAGCTTGATCCAAAAGCAGCATCTAAAATAATGAAAAAGATTAATTATGATGATAAGAAAATTTCATTATTGCTGAAGGATCTATCTAAATAATAAAATAATTAATAAAATATGAACTTAGAATATCCTGAAATTATCTTGGAATTAGCAAATTTTCATGAAGGCAAACTTAAAAAAATTAAAGAAAGTATAAATTTTTATAATAAACTAAGTTACCAAAAAAAATCGATAAAATTTCAAGTATTTAAATATTCTGAAATTGCAACTAAGAATTATACTTGGTTTAAAATTTACCAAAAATTGTTTATATCAAAATCTGAATGGTCAAAATTATTTAAATTAGTAAATAATAAAAAAATATGGATAGATGTTTTTGACAATTATAGCTTAGAAGTAATCAAAGAAAATCAAAAATTAATTTATGGAATTAAATTACAATCCTCAATTTTAGAAAATCAAAATTTAATACAAAAATTATTAAAAATGGACTTAACAGGAAAAAATTTATTATTAAATATTTCAGGAGTGCCAAAAAAAAAAATTTTATATTTCAAAAAAATTTTTTCTAAAAAAAAAATTAAGAAAACTATTTTTCAATTTGGATTTCAAAGTTACCCAACTCAGTTAAATGAAATAAATTTAAACAAAATTGATTTTTTAAAAAAAAATAAAATAAAAAATTTTTCTTACGCAGATCATACCGATGCAAATGATAATTTTTCCAAAATTTTACCATCAGTGCTTTTCGCTAAAGGCTATCAAACGATAGAAAAACATTTTTGTCTTAATAGAAAAAAAACAAAATATGATTTTTATTCATCATTAGAGCCAAATGAATTTGAAGAAATGTTGCAAAATATCAAAAGCTATATTTTATTAATGAAAAAGAAACCTTTTATTCATGACAAAGAAAAAAAGTATCTTAGAAATTCTGTTCAGAAATTAGTTTTAACAAATAATAAATATAAAGGAAATGCGATAGAACATTCAGATTTTAAGTTTAAAAGAACCCCTCAAAAAGGTCTTAAATTAAGTGAAATTAAAAAAATAATAAATAATACACCAATACTTAAAAGAAATATTTTTTCAGATGATCAAGTAAAAAAAAATAATTTTAAAAAAAAAAATAAAATTGGTATTTTTGTTATTTGTCGAATGAAATCTACAAGATTAAAAAATAAAGCTTTATTAAAATTAGGAAATAAAGAAACTATAGTTCATGTAATTGACAAATGTTTAGAAATAAATGGTGTTAATCAAGTTTTTTTAGCTACTTCTTATTTAAAAGAAGATTTGCCATTAGTAAAATTTTTAAAAAAAAAGTATAAAAAAAGAATTAAATATATTTTAGGAGATCCTGATGATGTACTTCAAAGAATGATAGTTGGATGTAATAAATATTCATTAGATACCGCAATAAGAGTTACAGGTGATTGTCCCGTTATTTCTCCTGAAATAATTGAATTTTTGATTAAAAATCACATTAAAAATAATTCAGATATGACTTGTGCAAATAATTTTGCTGTCGGAACCGCTGGTGAAATTTATTCTGCTGGTTCGTTAGAGCACATATTACTTAAAACCAAAAAGGCTCGATATTCTGAATATCTACCATTTTATTATTTTAACAACGAAAAATATTTTAAAATCACTAAATGTCATTTACCAAAAAAATTTATTGGCAAATATAGACTTACAATTGATTATAATGAAGATTTTGTCTTTTTTAATAAACTTTTTGAAAAATTAAATTTAATGAACATGCCACCAAATTTAATAAACATATTTAAAATTTTAAAAAATAATAAAAATATTTATAGAATTAATAAAGACATGAAGCTCATTTATAAACAAAATAATTTTGTAAAATCTTTGAATAAAAAAACAAAGTTTAATTAAAATTTTTAAATTGTTTATATTTTTTAAATTTAATAATTCATAAAATATATTGTAATTACTTTATTATTGTATAAGTTTACTGATAGAGTAATAAAGTCTTAGATGAATAAATTTGATCAAATAAATTTAGATATTAATGAGTTATTCCAAAATAACTCAATAAATATGGAATTTAAAAAAGATAATTTTTTTTTTAAATTTTTTAAGAGATATATTTTAGCTTTTTTATTTTTTTTCAAAATACACCAAAAACTAATTAACAGTGGTTTTTTACTAAGTTGGTTCGAAGAATTTAGATTATATTGGCAGAGTGTTTTAAAGGGAAGACCAATATATTTTCATGATTTTCATTTTTTATTAGGCATTTATAGACAAAGATTTCAATCAGTGTCTGTTCCAGATTACGCGAATGAAAAAGAATTTTTAAATGCATTTCAAAATCAAAAAACTGTATACCACTTATTTGGAGCTGTAAGAAAATATTCCTACGAACCTCTTTCATGCATGAAATATGAAAATTTTATTAAAAATAATGATACAATAATTGAATATGGTTGTGGTATCGCACCTATTACAAAGTCATTATTGAATTACTCTCTTTTAAAAAATTTAGATTTATATATTGCTGACATAAAACAAATAAATAGCCATTTTGCAAAATGGAGACTTGGTAATGACGCTAAGTTTATAGAGATTACACCTTATCAAAATCCTTTAAAAAATTTTGAAAAGAAGATTAACGTTGTTTTTCTTATTACAGTTATGGAACATTTGCCTGATCCATTGGAAGTAGTTAAAAATATTCATAATTCTTTAAAATCAGGTGGATACTTAATTTTTGATTACATTTTATCAGAAGGTAAATTTCAAGATACTGTAGAGGCAGTTGAACAAAGAGAAAATGTGCTAGATTTTATGGAAAAAAATTTCAACGTTGTTAAAGGAAATTTATTTAAAAAAAAAACAATTAATTTTGCAGTAATACAAAAAAAATAGATTAAATTGAAATAATAATTTTATATCATGATTAATTATGGTTCACATTATATAGATCAAATAGATATTAGATCTGTTAATAAGATTTTAAAAAATCAATTATTAACCAATGGGATACAAGTAGAAAAATTTGAAAAAAAATTATGTAAATATTTTGGATGTAAAGGATCAGCTGTGGTATCAAGTGGAACAGCCGCACTTCATTTAGCAGGAATTATTTTAGGATGGAAAAAAAATGATATCATTTTAACTGTTCCAAATACCTTTGTCGCAACCGTAAACTCGATAATTTACTCTAAGGCTACTCCAGATTTGGTAGATATAAATCCCAAATCATTCTCTATAGATCTAAATTTGTTAGAGCAAAAAGTTAGAAATTATAAAAAAAAAGGAAAAAAAATAAAATGTTTAATCGTTGTAGATTATGCTGGTTATCCATGTGATTGGAAAAAAATAAGAGCCCTTTCAAAAAAATATGATTTTCAAATTGTAAATGATAATTGTCATGCTATTGGATCAAAATATGATAATCGATTAGATTATGCATGTAGATTTGCAGATATAGTAACTCACAGTTATCATCCTGTTAAAAATATGACCACTGGAGAAGGGGGCGCTATACTTAGTAATAATATTAAGTACATAAAAAAAGCTAAAATTCTTAGATCTCATGGGCTTAATTATTTTAAAAATAATCTAAAAAATAAATATTATGACTTAGAAAGCTTAGGTTTTAATTATAGGCTTAATGATTTTCAATGTGCTTTAGGTATATCACAATTACAAAAATTAAATAAATTTGTCAAAAAAAGAAGAGCAATAGCAAAAATTTATGATAATGCGTTTAAAGATTATCCTTGCTTTAAAATTTTACAAGAAACAAAAAAGAATAAATGCTCATATCATCTCTACCCTCTAGTCATAAATTTTGAAGTTTTAAAAAAAGATAAAAATTCTTTTTTAAAAGAAATGCTTAAAAATGGCATCAAACTTCAATCTCATTATATGCCAATTCACTTTCATAGTTACTATAAAAAAAATTTTTCTTTTTCAAAAACAAAATTTATTAATAGTGAACTTTTTTATAAAAATGAAGTTTCACTTCCAATTTATTATAGTCTATCATTTAAGGATGCAAAAAAAGTTTCTCAAAAAATAATTAAACTACTTAATGCTGATAAAAGAAATTAATATTAATCAATATACTTATTTTTTTATTAAAATCTTCTTTAATACAAATTCATCGTAAATGAAACTTGGAATTTTTATATTATGTCATCATAAACAGTGGTTATTAAAGTCTACTTTATTAACTTTATTTTTACAAAAAAATATTAAAAAATATGAATTAAATTTTGTTTTAATAAAAGGGGAAGGCAAAAAAAAAAGAAAATTTTATAATGAACAATTATCTAAATTTGATGATGACTTAATAGACTTGATAAAAAGAGTTAAGATAAAATATAATATTATTAAAGTTGAAAATGATGATGGGTTAGATTCTGGTGCGTGGTTAAAAATAATTAAAAAAAAAAAATACCAAAAATATTCATACTCTATTTTTTTGATGGAGGGCTCAATTTTTACAAATAGAAATGTTTTAAATGATACATTAAATTTTATGAGGAAAAATAATTCTGATGTGATTTCTTCAGGACATGAAAAAAGATTTTTTTCTAATGAATTTTTAAACAAGATGTATTTGAAAAATAAGGCAAGTTTAAAAAATAAATATTTACAACTTCAATTAAATAAAATAAGAAAACCAATAATAAAACGATTAGAAAATCAAAATATAGATCTTCAAAATGATAATCTAAATTTTAAAGTAGACAATAGGGAAAATTTTAGAACAGAATATCATACTCCTAAATATAAGATTCCAGTTTATCAAAAATTTAAAATTTTTTTAAAATCTTTTCTAAAATTTAAAGATTTGAAATTATTATTTCATAAAAAAATTATGATTTATAATTATTTGGGACCACTTTATATTTGTTATGATAAAATTTCTTCTAAAATTAAAAAAGTTGGTTCAACCACATTTCATATTGAAAAATCACCATTCTTTTATGGGTGTTCATGTCAACATATATTTTCAAAATTTTTTTTGAATAATTTGAGATTATTTTTAAAACAATCTGGTTATTTTAAATATCAGAAAGAAGATTTTTTTGGTCATTCATTTGAATGTATTTGGGGATATTTACCTTTAGTTCTAAAAAAAGATAAATGGTTTTTTGACGGAATAATGAGACCAAGAAAAAACATAGTTACTCTTATCAGAGAGGATAATAATGATGATTTAATTAACTTTATAAATTTATATTATAAACCTTTAATATATGTTGAAAAGATTAGTAAAAAAGATTTTAGAGTTTCATCAAATAAAAGTTTACAGTTAAACAAGTTTATAAATTTAGATGATTGAGTTAAATAATTTTTAATATTATACTAAGATTGTTTTTTTAAAAATATAATTCTAATTATAGAAATAAGGCTTCTCAAAAAATGAATAAAAAAATGAATATAATGATAACAGGTGGCACAGGTTCATTCGGTCACCAAGCTACTAAAAACTTTCTAAAGAAAAAAAATATAAAAAAAATTATAATATATAGTAGAGATGAATTTAAACAGTCAGAGATGGCAAATTATTTTTCATCTTATAAAAAAAAATTACGTTTTTTTATAGGTGACGTTAGGGATAAAGAAAGATTAAAAATTGCAATGAGAGATACCGATATTGTTGTTCATGCCGCTGCACTCAAACAAGTGCCAGCGCTGGAATATAATCCGTTAGAGGCAGTTAAGACAAATATATTAGGAGCACAAAATGTGGTTGAATGTTCTGCAAGTTGTGGAGTTAAAAAAGTAATTGCACTTAGTACTGACAAAGCTTCTTCACCTATAAATTTATACGGAGCAACAAAATTAGTGTCAGACAAGATTTTTATTGCTGCAAATAATATGTTTGGAACAAAAAATATAAAGTTTTCTGTTGTTAGATACGGCAATGTAATGGGAAGTAGAGGATCAGTAATTCCTTTATTTTTGAAGCAGAAACAGGAAAATGTTTTTACTGTGACAGATAAAAATATGACTAGATTTAACATTAGCTTATCAGAAGGTGTAAATTTCGTGATTTCTTGTCTTGACTTAATGAAAGGAGGAGAAATTTTTATTCCAAAACTTTTTTCGTATAAAATTTTAGATTTATTGAAGGCTATTTCAAAAAAAAATCCAAAAGTAAAAATTATTGGAATGAGAGCTGGCGAAAAACTTCATGAAGAAATGATATCAATAAATGATAAGTCAGTATTTGAGTTTAAAAATTTCTTTATAATAATGCCTAATAAAGAATTTTTAAGCTGGAGCATTGACGAATTTGTAAAAAAATATAAAGGAAAAAAATGTTCTGATACTTTTTCTTACAATAGTTTCAATAATAAAAAATTTCTTACCATAAATGAGATAAAAAAAATTCTTCATAATGGTAAACTGTTATAATGCTTAAATTATAAATTAATTGATTATAATTTCTAAATGATTGAGATAATAAAAAGATTTGGTTTAAATCATAAATTAACACTTATACCAATGTTAATTGTGAATTTTATTTCAACTGTATGTTTATCTGTTTTACCTTTCATATTAGTTCTAATATTTAACTTAATAAAAAATCAATATCTAGGCGAGATTGAGATTGACTCAAACTCAAATAAACCTACGCAATTTGGATTAGAGGCCATATATGTTTATTTTAAACAATTTACTTTAATTATTTCCGATTATAATTTTTATGATAAAATAACAATATTAGTCATAACTTTTTTATTTTTTTCTCTTCTTTCGTCCATATTCAATTTTTTAGCATTATCTGTGATGGAATATAGAGAAGTGAACACTCGTTTTAGAATTAGAAAAAAATTAAGATCTAAAATACTTCAACATGATTTAACCGATTTTACAAAAAAACAATTGGGCTATTATCAATCAATGTTCATTAAGGATGTAGCGGATTTATCAATAGTTTCTGGAAGATATATGAACGCTTTTTTTCAACATAGTTTTCAAGTCTTAATTTGTATGATTTTACTTTTATCTACTAATATTTATTTGTCTATGGCCTTAATATTAATATTTTTATTACATATTTTTTACAATAAAATTCTTAATAGACCTGTATTAGAGAATACTAAAGCTGAATATGAGGCATCAGGTCAATTAGCAGGAAAAATAATTGATTATTTAAATAATTTTAAAACTTTTAAAATTTTATATGGTCAAAATGAGAATATTCAAAAAAATTTAGATCAAGATTTTCAACTACTAAAGAAAAAAGAATTTCATATAAGGGTTCTTAATTCAATACAAAATCCTTCAAGAATATTTATTAGTAATTTAGCGATCATATTAGTAATATCATCGGTACTTTTCTTTTTATTTAAGGGTGAAATTACAATTGAGGTTGCTTTCCTATTTATTTTCTTTGCAAGACAAGCTTCACAACCAATATCTGGATTAAGCACTACGTTACTTTGGGGTAAACAAGTTGTATCTGCTTATAGTAGATTAAAAACAATTTTTGACTATAAACCAAAAATTTCAAATGGTAGTATTAAAAAAGATCAATTTTCTGATGAAATAGAATTTAAAGGTGTTTCATTTCTTTATGGAGATAATAAGGTTTTAAATGATATTTCTTTTAAAATAAAAAAAAATTCTTACAATTTAGTATCAGGAAAAAACGGTTCAGGTAAATCAACTTTACTAAATCTATTAATTAGAATGATCGATCCTCATGAAGGAAAGATTTGTATAGACAAATTAAACATTAAAGATTTAGATATTAATTCTTATCAAAATTTGTTTTCTTATATATCGCAAGATAATTACCTTATTGATACAACAATCTATGAAAATTTAATTATAGGAATTGATAAAAAAATAACAAATAAAGATGAGTTAAATAAACAAATACGTGATGCTTTAAATCAAGTAGATGGATTATTTGTATATGATTTACCGCTTAAATTACAAACACGAGTAGGTGAAGGTGCAAAGTTTTTGTCTGGAGGAGAAAAACAAAAAATTTGCATTGCTCGTGCTCTTTTGCAAAGAGCAGAAATTTTAATTTTTGACGAAACTTCTTCGGGGTTAGATAAGAATTCTAGATTAAAATTTGATAAAATGATTGAAAGCTTAAAAAAATCATACACAATAATAGAAGTTGATCATACTAAATTGATTAATAATAGAGAGGAAGTAAATTTAATAAGTTTATAGATTTTTAAACAAAACTTATAATTAAATAGATCATAAAATTCATGAATATCATAATAAACTTAGCTTTTGATATATTGTACAAAATTATTATTTTATGCCTTTATATTTTTAGAATTTATAATTTTAATCTTGCTGTAAAAAAATTTAAAATTTCGAGATTAATAATCGAAAAAGAATTAATTAAAAAATCAAAAAGTTTTGTATTTTTTGGAAAATATCTTTTTTGGGAAAAAGATTTAAAAAATTTAAAGAAAAAATTAAAAAGAAATTATATTCACTCAATAAAGGTAGATGATTTGAAATTTAAACTAACATTTCTTAATTATGACATGAATGATGCTATAAATCAAAGAATAGAAGGAGTAAGGGAGCCATCTACTGTTTCAGCGATTAGAAGTTTAGTAAAAAAAAACAATAATATTTTAGAATTAGGTTCTTGTTATGGATATTTTACTAATATTATGGCTCATTGTACTGGAAAAAATGGTAAAGTAGTTGGGATAGAAGGATTGCCAAACAATTATAATATTTTAAAGAAAAATATTGAATTAAATAACTTAAAAAATGTTTCAATTTATAATTATTTTTTATCTAACAGGAATGTTGAGTCAAAAATCTATTTTAAAAAATTAGTTGATAATCCCTATGACGGAATGAACGAATTTATAAAAGGTAAAAATGATAAATTAAAAAAAGGTGAGTATATATCTGTAAAAGTAATAAGATTATCAAATTTTCTAAAAAAAATAAAATTTAGACCTGATCATATATTTATGGACATTGAAGGTTTTGAAGTAGATGTGATAGAAGACTTGGTTAAAAATTATATAAGTACTAAAAATAAACCTACAATTTTGTTTGAAATTCATAATCCTCGCTATAAAGCAAAAAAAAATTTAACATATTTGAAATTGTTGTTATCTAAAAGATACAATTATATTGAAGATAACGGTAATTTAATTTGCAGACCCAAAAATTAATAGTAAAAATTGATTTTGGATGATAAAGAGTTTATCTAATTAGAATTAACTAAATTCTTATTATAAATTGACTTAATAATTAGATAAAAATTTTTTAATGAAAATATTAATTACAGGATGTGCTGGTTTTATAGGATTTCATGTATGTAAAAATTTAATTATCAAACCAAAAAAGTATAAAATTTTAGGAATAGATAATTTGAACAATTATTATGATGTTAATTTAAAAAAAAAAAGATTAGCTATATTGAAGAAAAAAAAATCTTTTCAATTTAAAAAAGTTGATATTTCAGATAATCAAAAATTAAAGAATATTTTCTCTTCTTTTAAACCAAATTTAGTTATTAACCTGGCAGCTCAAGCCGGGGTAAGATATTCTATAAAGAATCCAAAAAAATATTTTGATGCAAATATTTTAGGTTTCTTTAATTTAATTGATTTATCGGTAAAAAATAGGGTTAAACACTTTATTTATGCCTCAACCAGCTCTGTATATGGTGAACAAAAAAAATTTCCTGTAACTGAAAATATGAAAACAGATAAACCATTATCTTTTTATGCTGCTTCTAAAAAATGTAACGAGGTAATTGCATATTCATATAGTTTTATAAACAAGCTACCAACAACTGGCTTAAGATTTTTTACAGTTTATGGTGAATATGGAAGACCGGATATGGCTTTGTTCAAATTTACAAAAGGTATTTTAGATAAAAAGAAAATTGAACTTTACAACCATGGAAACCATATTAGAGATTTTACACATATAAGTTATATTACAAGTGCATTAGAAAAAATTATTAATAAAAAGCCTAAAGGCAAAGTACCTTATGAAATGTATAATATTGGTGGTTCTAAACCCGAACCTCTTAAAAAGTTTGTAAACATTTTAGAAAAAACTCTTAAGATGAAAGCAAAGTTTAAATATTTAAAACTTCAAACTGGAGATATTCATAAAACTCACGCTAGTAATAAAAAATTAAAAAAATCATTTAACTTCAAATATAAAAATATAGATATAAAAAATGGAATAAGATCTTTTGTTGATTGGTACAAATCTTTTTATGATGTTAGGTAAATTAAAATATTTTATAGTTTTGATATTGGATTGGTTATATTTAAAATCTTATGATTTTTATATTTTTGGAAAGAACAAATTTTCTAATGGAAAATCATATAAGGAATTATTTAATGAGATTAATCAAAAATCATATGATGCAATAGAAAAATTAGAAATTGAAATGAATCATTCTATAGACAAAAAATGGATAGATGATTTAGCTTTAATCACACAAATTGTAAAAAAAAAATCTGAATTGAATTATTCTCACGGAAAAGCTTTATATTGTGTATTATCAAATTATTTACAAAAAAAGATTAATCAAAATTTAAAAGAAAATTTAACGATTTTAGAAACTGGAACTGCAAGAGGTTTTTCTGCAATTTGTATGTCGAAGGCTCTAATTGATAAAAAAATTAATGGAAAAATAATAACTATAGATGTCATATCTCATAATAAAGAAATATATTGGAACTGTATTAAAGATGAAACTGGACCTAAAAAAAGATCTGAATTGTTAGAAAATTGGAAACACGAATTAGAAAATATTATTTTTTTACAAGGAAGAAGTTCTGTAGTTCTTAAAATGATAGGTGTAAATAGAATAAATTTTGCATTTCTAGATGGTCAGCATGATGAGCAAACAATTGTAAATGAATTTAATTTTGTTGCAGAAAAACAAAAAAAAGGAGATATAATTTTTTTCGATGATATCAATAAAGATAAATTTTCCGAATTGTATTTTTTTGTTGAGAATTTATCAAAAAAAAAAGAATATTTTATAAAGCTTATCGAGGTAAATCAAAATAGAACATATGCGATAGCAGAAAAAAATTGAATTAATGAAAAATAATATTAATTATTGGTCTGGTGATAATTTGATATCTAAAGATATTAAGTTTATTTTTGACGGAAAACAATCAACATTAGTTTTTACAAAAATATCTAGTGAGTGGAACACTTTAATTACTTTATTTAATTATTGGAGTTTTAACTATTCTAAGAAAAATATAAGTTTTATAGTAGAATATGTAAATTCAGATGGTGAATGTATTTATAAAAAAAACTATGAATTATTAGACAAAAATACCAAAATAATAGACGTATCAAAGGAATTGAATGAAATAGGAATTTTTGAATTTGAGGGCTCAACTCGTTTAAACTTAAGTTTTGATAAGCTTGTATCAGAGTTACCTTTGCAACTTTTAGCTGATTATATATTTTGTGATAATATTTCATGTGTACATGGACAAGGTTCTCTAACAGATTATCAGTATCCTCAAAGATCACATATGATTTCTGTAAAAGAACATGACGGATGGAGAACTTCTTTTGATCTAAAGAATAATTATATAGGCAAGGAAGAGCTTCCTTTTAATGAAGCTAAAATTGAGTTATTTAATTTTAAGGGTTTATCAAAAAAAATCAAAATACCTCTCCCAAAAAAAGGAAGTGGAAAAAGATATTATATTTCAAATATCTTTAATGATATTTCCCCTTTTTTAGGTGACAAAAATGGACATCTTCGTGTAACTACTCCTTATAAATCTCATCGAACATTTTATATTCAAGAAAATGTTAAATCAAAATCAATTACCGTAAACCATGGCACTGTTGAACATAACTTTAATTATCCAGAATGGAGTGGAATACCTATTGATAATTATAAAAAAATAAAAAGTGCTCCACGTACTATTGCACCTGTATTAATAAATAAAGATTTAACTTCGGGAGTTATATTAATAAACACATTTGGTCCACCCGAAGGCAAGCGAGTTCTAAAAATTGATTTTTTTTCAGAGACAGGATCTGACAAACCAGCTAAAGTTTACGAGTTAGAACTCGACAAAAGAGAGACTAAGACGCTGATGTTTAAAGATTTAATAAACGATGATAATTTTTGTGGTCATGCAGCAATATATTTGCCCTATAGAGATAATGATAATTTAGATTATCCTAGACAGGTTGATTGTATACCTATAATTGAAAAAGGTGGAGACTCTGCATCTACACATGTTGGTAGTGCTGTATTTAATATAGAGACATCTAATGAATACTTTAGAAAATCAGGGACAAGAATTTTTTCAAGAATGCTTAATTCAGATAAATTTGAGACTGAAGCAATTATAATATACCCAACATCTAACCAACCAAGCCCTAAAAATGGCCTTGCAGAAATTTCCTTTATTAAGGAGAGTGGTGATATTATATCTCGAGAGATAATTATTCCGAGAAATGGTTTAGTAAAATTAAAATTTGATAAATTTGATAATGAGGTGACCAATTTTTTAACAAATCAAACTCATTACACTTTAATGGTAAAGTCTAAAAATTTTAAATTTTATGGATTTCATCTAACTACAAAAAAAAATTCCTCGCGCGGAATAGCAATGGATCATTTTTTTGGTGGTTGATGGTCCTTTAAATATATGAACATTAGTTTTATTATATACGGGACTAGATGTTATCAATTACTTGCTCCTATTATTGATGAAGCACTAAATAAAAAAGACTGGCATGTAGAGTGTTGGTTAAATTATAATCACCCAAAAAAGGGAGCTAAATCAAATCAGTTTCCAAATATTGATTTATGCCCCAAATTTGCAAGTGGTACACCAACATTTAGATTATATTATTCAACTCAAGATTTAGAAAATTTAGTATCTAGAAAAAAAAACAAAGTTATAATTTCACAATTCACTCCTTTTCGATTAGGAATAGAAACTCATAATGGCAAATGGATTTGTGTTCAGCACAATTTTGAGACTTTTTGGATGAATGGTTCAAAAGGTTTACTATCAGCTGACAAAGTATTAATTTATACTCACTGGTGGAAAAATTGGGCACTAGATTACTTTAAAGCTACAGAACCAGATTTTTCAGTTAAACAATTTAAAACTGTTTTTGAGGTTGTGGGTGTACCAGAACATGATCCTATAAAAGATATAAATAAAGCAAATATAAGAGAGAAATTAAAAATTCCTAAAAATAAAAAAGTTGTACTTTATTTACCTTTTGTTTCCATTAGTTCCAAAGCATTTTGGCCTTCAAAAATTTTTGCTGAAGATAATTTATTTAAACAATTATTTAACTTATTTTTGTATGGTAAATTAAATTATTTACCTGAATTTTTCAAAAACAATAATGAAAAAAATGTAATTAGTGCAGTAAGACGTTTTTGTGATAAAAATAATGCTATTCTTTTAGTCAAGGGTAGACTTAAAAGTAAAATACCCACTAGTGTAAAAAATTCAGCTGACCATACTCTTTATGATGAGAGTTTTTACCCTTCAACAATACTTGAGGCTGCCTCAATCTCTGATTTGTGTATTAGCTATTATAGTAATTCTGTTTTATCAGTTTTAAGAACTGAAACTCCACAAATTTTTGTAGATTTTAAATTAGAAGATTTTTATTTAAAAGATGAAATTAAAGAAAAAAAGAGATTTAATTTTAAAGTTAATTATCCAGATAGCCCAATGAATTTTGATGGTGCAACTTTTAAAACCTCAATACCTGATTTAATTAAAAAATTTCCAAATAGTAAATTAGACTCATTTAAGCTTGAAAATACAATAAAAAAAAATTATCTCGAAAAATTTTTAAAAGATAATTCTTTGGACAGCAGCAAAAGAGTAATAAAAATTATTGAAAATTTAATTTAGAAAAGTAAATATTATAAAATAACAATTAATTAATTATAAAAGATATGGGTATAGGAGGAGATTTTTTTATTACTGCTGCTGCTAGAGAAATAAAACAAAAACATAATAAAAAAGTTTTCGTAACAAGTAATAATTTTTTGTGTAATTTACAAAATAAAATAGGAAAATTTCTATATGTTCCTTTTCCAAAAGAAAAAGTTTTTGAAAATAATAAAAATATATCCTCAGGTATCGTTACGAATAAAGATATTATAATAAATAGATTTGATGAAAAGATTAGTTACGCCTCAGAAGAACTAGATGATAGATTTATTTTTAAAGAAAATAGCCATGCAGTTCAAATTATTTGTGATTTTTTTCGAACTGAAGTAAAATCAAATAAACCTGAAATTTTTTTTTCAAAAAAAGAGGAATTAGAATTTAAAAAAAATTTAATGGATTTAGAAAGTCCATATGTAGTAATTGAACCTAATATAAAATCAGGTTTTTTAGGTAACAATAGGGCATGGAAATTTGATAATTGGCAAAAACTGATCGATAAAAATTTTGAAAAAATTAACTTTATACAAGTTGGAGATGGATCTGGAAAAAGTCTTAAAAATCTATATAAAAATTTTAATGGCAATAAATCTCTTAGAGAAACCATATATATTATAAAAAAATCAAATCTTTTTATTGGAACAGACTCAGGTTTAATGCATGCCGCAAGGGCTGTTGATACGAAATCATTGATTTTATATCATAGAATAAATTCGTTAAAACTAATTGGATATAATTTTAACGAAAATTTAGTTTTATCTGACATCGAATGTGCAAATTGCGGATTTAAAGAAAACTATTGTCCGAATGACAATAAATGTATGGATTTTGATTTAGATTTTGTTGATAAAAAATTGAAAGCTATTTATGATTTATTATAAATTTTTAATTAGATTTGTTGTCGATAATCCTTTTAAATAATTAAAGATTTTTACTTTTGAAATTTTATTACCTACTACATCCTTTTTTTTATAATCTCCCCCCTTTACAATAATGTGAGGTTTTATTTTTTTTATTAGTTTTTCGGGAGACCTAGCTTTAAATACAATAATTTCATCAATCAGAGATAATTTTTTTAAATTATTTATTCTTGATGAAAGTGAATTAATTGGTCTATTTTTACCTTTTAATAATCTAACACTACTATCAGAATTAATTGCTAAAATTAATTTATCGCCAAGTTTTTTAGCAAATTTAAGTAATTTTATATGGCCTTTATGCAGAATATCAAAACAACCATTAGTAAAAATTATTTTATGATTTAAATATTTTCTATTTATTATCGTTATTCCTTTTTTTGTGACAGTTTTTGTTGCAATTTGAGTAGCGATTTTTGCACTTGAAAAAATATTAAAGTTATTAAATATGTAGAATGCTAATGCACTCATAAAAACATCACCTGCACCTGTAACATCTTTCGATTTAACTTTTTGAGAATTAAATATTTTTTTATTAAAATTTTTGTTAATCACATATGAACCTTTTGAACCATTTGTAATAATAAGCCATTCACATTTTAACTTCTTAATTATTGCCCTAGCATCATTCCATTTAAAAATTTTTTTTTTAGACCAGCTTAAAAATTCTTTCATATTTGGTTTTATCAAAAATGAATTTTTATAGAAAGAAAGAGAATTCTTTGGATCAACTAAAATATTATTATTTGTTTTAATAATCTTTCTAATTAGATCTTTATTAATTAATCCTTTTTTGTAATCACTAATAATGATTAAATCATTTTTTTTAATATCTTTTAATAATAATTTTATTAAATCTTTATTATAGTTTGAATTATCATTATCTATTCTTAAAATATGTTTATTTTTTTCATCTACAAATCGAGTTTTTGTAGTTGTCAATTTTGAAGAGTATCGATAAATGAATTTCACCTTATTTTTTTTTAAATATTTCTTTATTATCTCGCCATCTCTATCT
>MDTG01323918.1_pt1 | contig 17728 bp, 9 predicted proteins | sample 811421 | NCBI WGS metagenome assembly MDTG01 (sample SAMN05326645, study PRJNA326480) | marine metagenome | isolation source: seawater | place: Pacific Ocean: South East | collected 2011 | reverse complement strand
TAAATATTTGTACCTTGTGTTTTAATAGATGAGGTATTAATATTCTGAAGAAACATCTTTGCAGCTGAGTAATCAGAAGTAATTGGCAATTGTGTATAAGCTTCTCCAGCAAAAATTATTAGGCCAATCCGATCTCCATCTAATTTATCAATTAGTTCAGATATAGATTTCTTAGCTCTTAGTATCCTGTTTGGCTCTATATCTTCACATAACATAGAATTTGAAACATCTAGCGCTATCATAATCTCTATCCCTTCTCTATCAACTTCTTCCAATGTTGTTCCAATTTTTGGATTAGTTAAAGCAATAATTAAAAAAAACACAGAACTAAATAATAATATTGTTTTAAGTAATCTTCTATTGTAAGAGTCGTTTAATATAATCTTGTTAATAACATTCCCTTTGTTAAAAATAGCTTTTTTAGATTTTTTCCATTTGTTAAAAAAATAGATAATTATTGACATAAAAAATAAAATTAATAGCAAATAAAAATTGTTAATATTTTCAAATTGTATCATTAATGTATTTTTCTATAAATTGTTTTTTGTAGCAGGAAAGATATAAAAATTAAAACCAATGCAATTATTGAAGGAATAGTAAATTTTTCTTGAGATAATTGGTATTTATAAGTTTCAATCTCAGAGGTTTCTAGTTCATCTATTTTTGCGTAAATTTCTTGTAGACTTTTATTGTCTGTAGCTCTGAAATACTTTCCACCAGTTTTATTTGATATATTAGTTAATGTTTCCTCATCTATTCTTACTTCTGCATAATCATAAATATATCTATTTCTATCTTCATCATAAGCTACAGGAGTTTTTGCCATTCCTTTAGTTCCAATTCCTATTGAATAAATCTTTATATTTATAGAATCTGAAGAGGCTATTTCAGAAGCTGTTTCAGGTGTTATTTTACCAGCTGTATTTTCACCGTCAGTTAAAAGAATTATTACTTTGCTTTTAGAGTCAGATTCAATTAATCTATTAATAGAATTTCCTAATCCATCACCAATTGCTGTCCTTCCATCATCTATTATTCCAAACTTAACGTCATTGAATAAATTTATTAATGAGTTATAGTCTGTAGTTAAAGGGCATTGTGTAAAGCTTTTTCCACTAAAAACTACCAATCCTATTCTATCATTCTTCCTTTTTTTAATAAATTCTATTGCAATATCCTTTGAGGCCTCTAATCTATTGGGTTTTAAATCTTTTGCTAGCATACTTGCAGATATATCTAATGCGATTATTATATCTATTCCTTGAGTTTTTTCTTCTTGCCACTCGCTAATTTTTTGTGGTCTAGCTAAAGATATTATTATCAAAAATGATGATAAAATTAACATAAGATATGGAAGGTTTCGTGTTTTTATTTTAATGTTTTTTGAATTAGGAAAGAAAGATTCTACAGAGTATAACATTGTAGACTCTTCATTTTTCTTAATTAATGTCTTCCATAGAAGGTGAAATAATGGAATCATTAACATCCAAAAATACTCTGGATCTTTAAATGTAATTTCAGGAAATAGATTCATTTTTATCAATTTTTGTTTGTTTAATAAAATTAATTGAATCTATCATTACTTTGATATTTTCTTTTTCTAAAGAAATTCCTTTAGCATATTTTATAGAATCAGCTCTACTTAATATTTCTTTTAGTGTTTCTAATAATTTCTTTTCAATTGAATTTCGGATTAATTTTTCTATATCATTTGTTGGAAGTTCCAAAGCTGAAATTTGAAATCTTCCTTCAATATATTCTCTGATTATATTAGATATAATTGAATAATACTCTTTTGTTTCTCCTTTTTGCCATAGTTTTTGTTTTTTAAGATTATTAAGTTTATTTAGAGCTGTTATGTGAGCCGGCACGTCTGGATGATTTTTTTTATTAATATTATAGTTGTGTTTTTTTAATTTTTTTAATAATAAATACGATAAAATAATCACAAAAATGATTACAACTAGTATCAGAATTTTTTTAATTCTTTTTAACCAAAGTTCCTTAATTTCTTTTTCACTTAGATCGCTTCTTTCCCCAATTTTAATATTAGAAATATCTTGAATTTTGGTACTGTCAGTGATTAAGTATGTATTAACATTTAATTTTAATTGATTACTTTTTTTTGTCTCATTAAATATAATTGAAGGAATAATATATGTACCGCTGTCAAAACATGTGATAATAACACTTTGTTTAATTATTTCAATAGAATCAAATGTTTCTTTATTTATTTCTCCTTTTTCAATAATTTCTATTTTTGAAAATATTGAGTCTGAAAAGTCAGGCCAATTATATTCTTCGCTTACTGGTATTTCTAATGTGACATGCAATGAAGTCTGATCTCCTATTGTTATATTATTAGTATCTAATATAACAGTTTGAGAAAATGATAATAAATTAGTGGTTAATAAGAGGATAATTATTTTTTTCATTTCCTTGAACGTCTCTTGAAAAAATTTATTAATGGTTTTATATAATCTTTATTAGTATCTATATTTACAAAGTCTACTCCAGATTGTTTTAATTGATTTTGAATTTTTTGATCGAATTTAGTAGAATTATTCTTAAATTCTTCTCTTAGTTTCTTACTAGAAGTGTCAATCCATCTGATAAAACCATTCTCTGGGTTTTCAATTTTTACTAAACCAATATCTACTATTTCTTTTTCTCTAAGATCTTTTACTATCAAAGCAATAACATCATGTTTATTATTTACAATTTTTAATGATTTTTCAAAATTATTTCCAATAAAATCAGATAATATAAAACAAACAGATCTTTTTTTATTTACTTTATTAAAATACTCTATAGCTTTTCCTATGTTTGTGTTTTTATTTTCACTATTAAATGTAATTAGTTCTCTAATAATTCTTAGTATATGTGATTTACCTTTTTTTGGTGGAATAAATTTTTCAATTTTATCTGAGAAGAAGATTACACCAACTTTATCATTATTATTTATTGCGGAAAAAGACAGTACTGAAGAAATTTCTGTAATAATTTCTTTTTTTAAATTATTTTGTGTTCCAAAATTAGCACTTCCACTTACATCAATTAATAACATAACAGTCATCTCTCTTTCTTCTTCAAATATTTTAACATAAGGATTATTATATCGAGCAGTAACATTCCAATCTATAAGTCTTATGTCATCTCCTGGTTGATATTCTCGAACTTCTGAAAACACCATACCTTTTCCTTTGAAAGCAGTATTATACTCACCAGAGAAAATATGATTAGATATTCCTTTAGTCTTTATTTCAATTTTCCTAACTTTTTTAAGAATTTCTGATGTATTCATTAAGGAATTTCTACTTTATTTAAAATTTCTGTAATAATATCTTCTGTAGTAATATTTTCAGCTTCAGCTTCATAAGTTAATCCTATTCTGTGTCTCATTACATCATAACACATTGCTCTTACATCCTCAGGAATTACATACCCTCTTCTTTTAATGAATGCAAATGCCTTTGAAGCTCTAGCTAAGTTGATAGTTGCTCTAGGGGATGATCCAAATGAAATATAGTTTTTTATAGTATCAATTCCATATTTTTCAGGATTTCTAGTAGCAAAAACAATATCTAAAATATATTGTTCAATTTTTTCATCCATATATACTTCTTTTACTATATTTCTTAATGATAAAATGTCTTTTGTTTTTAGTATAGTTTTGGATTCAGGGAAACTTTTTGACAGGTTGTTTCTTAGAATCATTTTTTCTTCTTCTTTATTTGGATAATCTATTTTAACTTTTAACATGAATCTGTCTACTTGGGCCTCAGGAAGTGGATAAGTTCCTTCTTGTTCAATTGGATTTTGAGTTGCCATTACTAGAAAAGGGTCTTCTAGCTTAAAAGTTTTTTCTCCAATAGTAATTTGTCTCTCCTGCATAACTTCTAATAATGCAGATTGAACTTTAGCTGGAGCTCTATTGATTTCATCTGCTAATATAAAATTAGAAAATATTGGACCTTTTTTAATCGAAAATTTTTCATTTTTTGGAGAATAAATCTGAGTGCCTATTATGTCTGCTGGCAATAAATCGGGTGTAAATTGAAGTCTATTAAAATTTGCATCTATAGTTGTAGCTAAAGTGCTAATTGAAAGAGTCTTGGCAAGTCCAGGGACTCCTTCTAGTAATATGTGACCATCTGATAATAATGCCACAATTAATCTTTCTGTCATCTCTTTTTGTCCAACAATTACTTTTGACATCTCTATCATAAGTAAATCAATAATAGATGATTCTTTGTTGATTTTTTCATTAAGTTCTTTTATATTGACTTTTTCTTCTTCCATTTTCAATTAATTTAATATTAAAACAAAAATAATATTGTTTGTTTATTAAACAAAAACTATTCTGAATTATTTTGATAGAAAGATTATTCATATAATTTAATAATTTATTTGTCTGATAAAAACCATAAAAAACATTTACTAAAAACTATATTTGCATACTATGAGATATTTTATTGAGTTTTCATATAATGGTTTTAATTATCATGGATGGCAGATGCAGCCAAATGCTATAACTGTTCAAGAGAAAATGAATAGTTGTGTGTCTACATTAATTAAAAAAAAAATTGAACTTATTGCAGCTGGTAGAACAGATACTGGTGTTCATGCTAGGCAAATGTTTGCTCATTTTGATTGTGAAAAAATTAATGATTTAGAAGATTTTATATTTAAAATGAATTCTTTTTTACCAAATGATATTTTTATTAAAGATGTTTTTTCTGTAAATAAGGACTCACATGCTCGTTTTAGCGCAATTTCAAGAACATACGAATACTATATAAGTAATTCCAAACAGGTTTTTAATCCAAATATATATACATTTTTTAAGAAATTGAATATAGATAAAATGAATGAAGCCTCACTTTATTTGTTAGGAGAAAAGGACTTTACTTCCTTCTCTAAATTGCATTCAGATTCTTATACTAATATATGTAATGTTTCTGAAATAAAATTTGAGAAAATAGATGAAAACATAATGTTTTCTATAACATCAAACCGTTTTTTAAGAAACATGGTTAGATCTATTGTTGGAACATTAATTGATGTTGGTACTAGTAAAATACAATCTGATAAAATCAATTATATACTTAAAATGAAGAACAGATCTGAAGCTGGTTTTTCAGTTCCAGCAAAAGGTTTGTTTTTAACTAGAATTATTTATCCAAAAAATATTTAATGAATCAACGAGTTTCAGGAAAAGCAATAGATTTTATACTCTTAAAAAGAGTTCTTTTTTTCGCTAAACCTTATAAAAAAGTATTGATATTATCATTGATTACATCCGTGATATTATCGTTCTTAAGTCCTTTGAGACCTTTTTTAATTAATTATGCTGTTGATAATTATATATTAGTACCATCTCCGAAAGATCTATTTAATATTAGTCTTATTTTACTATTAATTTTAATATTTGAATCAATAATACAATTCTTTTATATCTATTTAGCAACTTGGTTAGGCCAAAATGTAATAAAAGATCTTAGAATAAAATTATATAAACATATTTTGAATTTAAGAATGAAGTATTTTGATAATACTCCAATTGGTTCTTTAGTTAGTAGAAGTGTTTCTGATATTGAGACTATTTCTGATATATTTTCACAAGGACTGTTTGTAATTATTGGTGAACTTCTTAAACTTTTAGTTGTTGTTTTAATGATGTTTTATACAGATTGGAGACTTACATTAATTAGTTTAATAGCTATACCATTATTATTGTTTGCTACATCTTGGTTTAAAAGGAATATTAAAGATGCATTTCAATCTGTTAGGTCTGAGGTTTCTAATATTAATACATTTGTACAGGAGCATATAGTTGGAATGAATATAGTACAAATATTTAACAAAGAAGAAACTGAATATAAGAAATTTAGAAATATTAATAAAAATCATTTAACAGCTCATCTTCGCTCTGTTTTTTACTATTCCGTTTTTTTTCCAATTGTTGAAATTCTTTCAGCTCTTTCGATTGGTTTAGTTATATGGATTGGTGGAATTAATACACTTTCTGATTCTGGAGTGACTTTAGGAGAATTAATAGCATTCATTTTATATATACATATGATGTTTTGTCCAATACGTCAACTAGCTGATAGATTTAATATTTTACAAATGGGTATCGTAGGTTCTGACAGGGTATTTAAGGTTTTGGATACTAATGATTTTATTGAAGAAACAGGAAGGTTAGAAAAAGAAACATTAGAAGGAGACATAATTTATAAGAATTTAAAATTTGCGTATAATAAAGATAATTGGGTTCTTAATGGTCTAAATTTTTCAGTGAAAAAAGGAGAAAACTTGGCTCTTGTTGGAGAAACAGGATCTGGAAAGTCTTCTATAATAAAATTACTTAATAGACTTTATGAATTTCAAAGTGGTGAGATATTTATAGATGGAATTTCAATTAGAGAATATAAAATTGATAATTTAAGAAGTCATATAGCTGTAGTGCAGCAGGAAGTTCATTTATTTTCCACATCTATTTTCAATAACATTATTATGGGAGATAATAGTATATCTAAGGATAAAGTTATTCAATCAGCAAAGGATATAGGAGTGCATAATTTTATTATGAGTTTGCCCAATTCTTATGATTATGTAGTAGGAGAAAGAGGGGTGACTTTATCTACTGGGCAAAGACAGTTGATATCTTTTTTGAGAGTTTATCTAAGGAATCCAAGCATTTTAATTTTAGATGAAGCAACTTCTTCTATTGATTCATTTACTGAAGAAATGATTAAGAAAGCTCTTAAAAAAATATCATTAGGAAGAACTACAATTATTATTGCTCATAGATTATCAACTATTGTTAATTCTGATAATATTCTATTATTAGAAAAAGGATTAGTATTAGAACAAGGGAATCATAAAGAGCTTATGAAAATAAAAGGAAAATATTTTCATATGTATAATAAACAGATTTCGGAGTAATAATGCTGATGCTATCTTTCTAAATTATTATATTAGCAACAAACTATGGTATATGATTTTTCATATATTATTTTATAGATTAATATGCATAGAATAGTTGTTTTAGTTTTCATTTTTTCACAAGGTATTTTGTATTCTCAAACTACAGATTGGGTTAAATCTTTTGGTGGAGATGACTCAGATAAAGGAATTAGTATTGGAGCTGATTCATTAGGTTTTATATATGTGAGTGGATATTTTAATAATGAGGCTACTTTTGGAAATATAACTCTAACAAATTCTCCACTAAGCACTACTGGAAATAACAAAGAAAATTTTGTTTTTAAAATTGATTCTTTTGGGAATGTGTTATGGGCAATAGCGGGAGGAGATTTGAGCGGAAGTTGTTGTGATGACAGGGCTTTAGGGATGCATGTTACACCAGGAGGAGATGTTTTTATTACAGGCACTTTTTGGTCGTCATATAATTTAGGACCTTTGAGTGTTCCTAATAATCAATTAAATGCACATGACAATTCCCTTTTAGCTAAGATAGATACTGATGGAAACCCAGTATGGGTATTAGGTTTTGGTGGTGATAACACATCAGGTGGTTGTTCGTGGCCAATTTATGACGCTGACGATCATTCATATGATGTAAAAGTAGATGATGATGGTTTTATATATGTAACAGGGTTCTTTTCTGGATATGATGCAGACTTTGATAATTTTACAATTACGAATCCTGAATGGGGTAATGATTGTCAACCAATGGGTTATGTTGGAAAGTTAGATCCAAACGGTAATTGGTTATGGGTTGATAAGTTTGATGGAATTAAAGATCAGAGAGGATCTAGAGATAATCGAATTGCAATTGATAAATTTTCAAATATATATGTAGTTGGAGGTTTCCAAAATAGAGGACAAAATCAAGTAGGTAATTTTGGTCCTTTTTCTTTAGTATCTAATGGAGAATGGGATGCATTCATTTTCAAAATGGATAAGGATGGAAATTGGCTTTGGGCAGAGGGTTTTGGAAGTAATAAAACAGATAGAGCTAATGGGATAGCTATTGATGTGTGTGACGATATTTATATTACAGGAGAATATCGTAACCCTATGGTGTTTTTTGGAGGAAATGCATCTAATGGAACAGACACTCTTAGTCATAAACAAAAAAGAGATATTTTTGTTGCAAAAATGAATAATCAAGGTGATTGGAAATGGGCAAAAAGAGCAAGAAGCTCAGGAACAGATAAACCATATCAAATGTCAGTTGATGTTAATAAACAGGTATTTATCGGAGGAACAACCAAAGGAGATATGACATTTAATGATGATTTAGTTGTATCTTCTCAAATTAATGGTGATACAACAATGTCTGCATGGGTAGCACAATTAGATGGATCTTCGAATACAGGTGATTGGATTTGGGCTAAATTAGCTGGTACTGATACTGATGATGATGATAGAACTAACGATATATGTCCAGATGGTTTTGGAAATGTCTATGCTGTTGGTTTTTTTGAAGATTTAGCTAATTTTGATGGAACTATATTGGACGCAAGTGGTAGAAGGAAAGATATCTTTGTTTGGAAAATTAGCATGACTCCGGGAAGTTTCACTTACAGTAATTCTAATGAAGTATATTACTCAGATAGTATGGTTTTTAATCCTGATGATGCAGGTACGATTACTATTTCTGATTTTATTGTTGATGGATGTGATACTACATTTATTGACTCAGTTATAAATTTCAGATTAGGAGTTCAGATTATTTTTGATATAAATAATGTTGGTTCAGCAAACCTTTTAATGAATGGCAATAATTTAACACTGCCTCATACTGAAAATTTTTGGTATGGTGATCTTATTACTGTAGAAGCACAATTGCAAAATGACTGGCTATTAGATAGTTGGCAATCATTAAATATATTTACTCCAAATAATACATCTGTTATAGCTTCTTTTAACGCGATATATTCTGATTCAGTAATATTAAAAACCTATCCTAAACCAGAATTAAATGCATTTATTTATGGGAATGATACTATATGTACAAACACAGGAAATAAAGCAGAAGTTAATATATCTGTGATTGGTGGAAATCCACCATATAATATTATATATTCAATAAATGGAGATCCTAAAGACACTATTATTACTTACTTAAATAATAATGTAATATACTCTGACATTGAGGGTGTTTATGATTTAATATCTATTTCTGACCCCAGTGATATAGGTTCTATTTCAGGATCAGCCCTTGTTGTTGATTATGATCCACCTACAGCTTCAATTAATGTTTTGACTGATACTTTATCAGTGATTAATCCAACAATGAATTTTTCAGATAATTCTGTTCAAGGAGAGTCTACAATAGTATCTTGGACTTGGAATTTTGGAGATAATTCATTTGAAAAATACACGCAAAATCCGGAACATACATTTGAAGCAAAAAAAGGTGTTTATCAAGTTTCTTTATTAGTCAATGATCAGAATGGATGTAGTGATACAACACTAAAAAATATTTATATTATCGATGAGTTTTGGATATATATTCCAAATTCTTTTACTCCAGATAATGATCAAATAAATGACTTGTTCTGTATTTCTTTTAATGGAATAAGAACTGAAACATTTAATTTCGTAGTATATAATAGATATTCTGAAGTTGTTTTTTCTACAGATAATATGTCTCAGTTAGAATGTTTTTTAGATAATGGATGGGACGGTATAGACTATAATACTGGAAGAATGTTGCCAATGGGTGTTTATGTATATCATGTAAAATTTCAGGATTTTGAGGGGTGGAAGCATCAAGATTATGGATTTATTCATTTAATAAAATAGTATTTGATAAAATTAAATGTCTTTTGTTAATTTATGAATAAACTTCAAAATTTTATTGTAGACAAATCTTCAGCAGGCTCAGGAAAAACATACACACTTTCACTTAGATATATTTTGATTTCTATTAATGGGTCAATTAATAATAATACAGAATTTTACAAGAAAATTTTAGCTGTTACTTTTACTAATAAAGCTGCTAATGAAATGAAAGAAAGAGTTCTTGAATATTTACAAGTTCTTTCTCAGGGTCATAATAAAGACAATGTTTTAAATTGGATGAAATTGAATTGTAAGCATTCTGAAAATCAAATTATAGTTCATAGTAAAAAAATATTGAATAGTATTATTCATAACTATTCTGATTTCAGAATCTCTACTATTGATAAGTTTACATATAAAATTGTAAGATCTTTTTCTAGGGATTTAGGATTGTCATATGATTTTGATTTAGAAATGGATAATGATGTAATTATTCGTCCAGTGGTAGATAGATTATTGTCAAAAGTGTCTGACAAAGGAGGATATGTTTCCGAATTAATTGTGTCTTTTGCACTTGAAAAGATTAGAGAAGGTAAGAGCTTCAAAATTGAAAAAGATTTAGCAGAATTTACAGAATATTTATTTGACGAAAGAGCAATTCCATTTATTTTAATTAATAAATATTCTGCTGAGGAAATAATAAGAATTAAAGATAATTTATATAAAAAGAGAGAAAAAATTTCTTATGATATTAATTTACTGAGTAATGAAGTTACGGATTATTTTAATAATTATGGATTTAGAAAAGAACATTTTATTAGAGGATCTTTTTATAAGCATTTTACTGTAAATTTATTAGATAAAAATAAATGGATTCCATCTAAAACATTAATTCGAAATGTTGCAGAGGATATATGGTTTAGTGATTCACTTAATGATAATATTAAAATCTTATTTCAAAAACATAAAGATCAGTTTTCATTTTATTTTAAAAATCTATTAAAATTGGTTAATAGTTATAATACAATTGATGCGTTATGTGTGAATATTTATTCAATTTCTTTGTTGAATGCTATTAATATTGAGGTTAAGGAATATAAAGAAGAGAAAAATATTGAGCAAATTTCTATGTTTAATAAAAAAATAAACGAGATTATTGTTAAACAGCCCTCAAGTTTTATATATGAACATATAGGTGAAAGGTTTTCTCATTTTTTAATAGATGAATTTCAAGATACTTCTATATTACAGTGGCAAAATTTAATTCCATTAATTGTAGATTCTTTAGATAATGGAAGTTGTTTTATTGTAGGGGATGGTAAACAAGCAATCTACAGATGGAGAGGAGGTGATGTTAAACAGTTTGTCAATTTGCCAAAAATAGAATCAAATAAAGAAATACCACATTTTGATGATTGGAGTAGAAAATTTTCTTCTCATTATAGTTTGTATAAAAATAAAAATCAAAATTTTAGAAGTAACAAAAATATTATTCAATTTAACAACTCTTTTTTTGATAAATTAAAGGATATTCTTCCTGATAATTTAAGGATGAATTATGAAAATTGCAAGCAGAATTTTGAATTTGCGACACAGGGTGGTGAAGTAAAAGTAAATTTTTTCAAAAATGAAAAATTAGGTTTTAAAAATAATATTCTTAAAAGTTTATATGAGGATTTGCGTAGATTGAAAAAAGATGAAAAAGTTAAATTTAAGGATATTGCTATCTTATGCAATAGTCGAAGCAGGGTATCTCTTGTTTCAAATTACTTATCTGAAAAGAGTATTCCTGTTGTTTCAAATGATGGATTATTATTAAATTCTTCTGAAAAAGTTAGATTAATAATTGATGTTATTAATTATTTGTTATTCCCAAATGAAACTATTTATAAAATATCAATAATAAATTATTTATCGAAGAATAATAAATTAGATAATCTACATTTTTTACATCAAAAAATAAATGAAAAATGTGGATTTGAAGAAATATTGTTAAAATACAATATTTCAATAAATCATAATAAATTATTAATGTTATCTGTATATGAGTTGGTGGAAGAATTGTTCTTGATTTTCAAAGTAGAAAGTGATTTATACACTAATTTTTTTCTTGATTTTGTTTTATCTTTTTTAGAAAAAGATAATAGTGTTAATTTATTCCTAAAATATTGGAATGAAAGAAAGGATAAGGAGTCTGTTATATTGCCCGAAGAAAATGATGCAGTTCACATATTAACTATTCATAAGTCAAAAGGTCTAGCATTTGATGTTGTTATGATTCCATTTAATTGGGAAGATAGTAAAAATTATACTGATATTTGGGTTAATTCTTCTGAAATCACAGATAATACAATTCCATTTTCTTTAATTAGATCTACATCAAAATTGCAATATTCAGATTTTCATCCATTTTATATGGAAGAGAAGTATCTTTCATTAATGGACTCTATAAATAAGTTATATGTAGCTATGACAAGAGCTAGAAATAGGTTGTACATATACACTAAAGAAATACCGAAAAGTAAATCTGATAATTTTTTTGTCTCTGGAAAATTAAATTCTCTATTTGGGTATTGTGGTATTTCAGAAAACATGTTAATAGGAAATGTGGGTGTTAATGAAGTAAATACTAAAAAACAAGAAAAATTGGTATTTAATATTTCAAAAAAAAATAAATTATATTGGAAAGATAAAGTATCATTAACTAATAAATCCTCAATGATAGAGTTTTCAAATAAAGAAAACTATAAAAAGAAAAATTGGGGAAATTTATTGCATTTTGCACTATCTAAAATTACTAATATTACCGAGATAGATGAGTTGTGTAGAAATTTAAATTTTCCAATTCATATTAATGAAAATGATTTAGAAAAATTAATTTCAGAATTAAAATCAATTCTTGCAGAACCTAAAATAAATATTTTTTTTAATAAAAAATGGCATGTGAAATCTGAAAAAGAGATATTGCTTCCATGTGGAAAAACATATATTCCTGATAGAATTTTATTTGCAACAGATAAGAAAAAAACAATAGTAATAGACTATAAGACTGGTGTAAAAAATAAGAATCATCAACATCAGATTATTAATTATGCTAATTCTTTAGAGCAAATGGGATATAAAAATATTGAAAGGTACTTAATCTATACCAATTACAAAGAAAAAGTCCAAAAAGTATGACTCCATTTTTAGAGAAAATAGCAAAAAGGTTAATATTAAAATATCCAAAAGACATGGGAAAAATTGCTGTCGTACTCCCTAGTAAAAGATCAATTATTTTCTTGAAAAAATATTTATCAGAAAATATAAAGAATCCTATTTTTTTACCAGATTTTTTTACGGTTGAAGAGTTTGTTGAGAGTATATCAGGATTGAAAATTTTAGATAATATATCACTTAAATTTTATTTATATCAAACATATTTAAAATCTAATATTCAGAAAAAAGACACATTTTTTAAATTTTTATCATGGAGTAATATATTATTAAAGGACTTTAATGAAGTAGATAGAAGTTTAGTTTCGGCAAAAGATATATTTTCTAATCTTAAAGATATGAAAGAATTAGAAGGTTGGGACGTTAATGAATGGAGTTTTAGTTCTGATTCCTTAACAAATACTCAAATTAATTATATGGAATTTTATGATAATATATATAATTGGTATGAAGATTTTAATATATTGTTAAATCAAAATAATTTTTCATATGAAGGGATGGCTTATAAAAAATCTTCAGAACTAATAGAAAGTGTTGAATTAGAATGGAATAGAGTTTGGTTTGTTGGTTTAAACGCATTGAGTAATGCTGAGAAGAAGATAATTGACGTGTTAAAAAAGAATGATATAGCTAGGGTTTTTTGGGATGCTGATATATATTACTATAATAACAAATTACATGAAGCTGGCAGCTTTCTAAGAGAACAAAGAAATAAGTGGAGTGAAATAGACTTTAATGGAGTTGGAGATTATTTTTCAAAGCAGAAAAAAACATTTAATCTTATTGCTTGTCCAAAAAATATCTCTCAATCTTCTGTAGTTGCTGAAATTCTAAGTTCATATGGAACAGAAGAGATTAATAATAGTACAGCGGTGGTTTTTGCAGATGAGAAATTATTATATCCTGTATTATATCAACTTCCTAATAATGTAAATAATATAAATATCACGATGGGTAGTCCTGTGAAAAATACTCAAATATATTCTTTTTTTGACATGTTATTTAATATTCAAATTACATTTAAGGAAAGTAAAATATTGTACTATAAGGATATTTTAAATATTGTTCGTCATCCGATATTTTATGAATTAGTTTCTAAAAATGAAGTTGATAATTTATGTGCTTCAATTATTGAAAAAAATTTAGTTTATTTTGATAAGGATTTAATACTATCTAATACAAGTATTTCAAATAATTTGTCTTCTTATATTTTTGAAAAATGGGAATCATCAAAAATTGCAATGGATTCTATCAATAATATAATAATTAAATTACACAATATTTTTGAAAAGAAAACTGATTTAGTTCAAATAGAGATCTTGAATAAAATATACCAGAAAAATTTATTAATTACTGAATTATTAAAAAAAAATAGTTTTAATGTTGAAATTCCTTCATTGTATTTAATTTTCAAAGAATTCTTATCCAAAGAAGTTCTCTCATTTGAAGGTAATCCTTTAGAGGGTATTCAAATGATGGGTCTTTTAGAAACAAGAACACTAGATTTTGATAATATAATTTTATTGAGCATAAATGAAGGAGTAATACCTAAAGGAAAATCAGACTTATCTTTTATTCCATATGAAATAAGGTTGCATTTCGGGATTCCAACTTATAAACAAAAGGATGCTGTTTTTTCTTATCATTTTTATAGATTATTACAAAGGTCAAAAAATGTAAATATTTTATATAACACACAAACAGATGAATTAGGAAGCGGTGAGAAAAGTCGTTTATTAACTCAGTTAATTTCAGAATATCCTTATGAAATAAATCAGTATGTGTATGATACTTCATATTCACTAGATCTTATTGATAAGAATCAAATTACTATAAAAAGTAAAGATCTTAAGGAGAATATAAATAACTGGAGTCTAAATGTATCTCCTACATCATTAAATACTTATATTAGGTGTAAGATGTCTTTTTATTATCGCTATCTATTATTGGTTGAAAAAGATAATGATGTTGTAGAGTTTGCAGAAGAAGAAATCCTTGGAAATATTATACATAATTCTTTAAATGAAGGTTATCTGAAAGGAATAATATTATCACATAAAATTGATGATGTGTCTGAAAAATTACATGAGTTATTAAGAAAACAATACTTTTTAATGTTGAATACAAAAGAAATAGATAAGGGTAAAAATTATATCACATTAAAAGTATCTGAGGAGTTAATGAATTCATTTTTAAAGTATGAAAAAGAATCAGTTAATAAATTGAATTCTAGAAATTTAGATTTAGAAATAATTTCATCAGAGTTAGATTTAAGTCATAATCTAATTATTGATGGTCAGTTGTATGTAATTAGAGGAAAAATAGATAGAGTAGATACTGTAGGAGAAACTATTAGAATATTAGACTATAAGACTGGAAAGGTTACTCAGTCAGATTTGTTAATTACAGATTTGGATGATTTGATAGATAATCCAAAAAAAGAAAAAGTATTACAATTATTAATTTATGCATATCTATATATTAAGAATAATAATTGCATTAAAGATTCTAAGGTTGTCGCCGGTATTTTATCATTCAAAAATATAAATAAAGGTATTATTCCACTATCTATTAAAGATAATAACACTAAAAATGTTGTTAAATTTGATGATTCAATGATAGATAAAATTGAGTGTTTAATTATTTCAATTATTAGAAAAATCAATTCAGATGACTTTTCTGCTATACCAAATCATCATAATTTTGATTATTGTGAATTTAATCATATCTGTACGCAATAATTTATTATATTTGAAAATGAGGGCATTAGTTTTATTATTTTTCATGTTTTTTTTCACCATTTCTTTCTCTCAATATAGAAGTTGTGGAACTATGGAAAGACTTGATCGCATTAAAAGTGAAAACCCTGACATAGAAAATCAAATTCAGACAGAAGAAGAAGATATCCAAAATTGGATACAGTTCAATTCCGAGTCATTAGTTAATAATATAATTGTTATTCCAGTAGTTGTCCATATAGTATATAATAACACAATTCAAAATATTTCTAATGCTCAGATTCAATCTCAAATTGATATATTAAATGAGGATTTTAGAAAGTTAAATCCTGATATTTCAAATGTTCCAAATGCATTCTCTTCATTAGTAGCTGATGTAGAAATTGAATTTTGTTTAGCAGTTAGAGATCCAAATGATAATTTAACTTCAGGCATTACACGAACATATACAACAGTTTCATCATTTTCGACTAATGATGATGTGAAACATTCTGGTAGTGGAGGTAAAGACGCATGGAATACTTCAGACTATTTGAATATATGGGTATGTAAATTAGGTGGTAATATTTTAGGTTATGCTCAATTTCCAAATACAGGACCTATAGATGAAGATGGTATTGTAGTTGATTATAGAGCTTTTGGAGATATAGGAACAGCTAATCCTCCATATAATAAAGGAAGGACAGCTACACATGAAGTTGGTCATTGGTTAAATTTACGTCATATATGGGGAGATGCAATTTGTGGTAATGATTTTGTTTTTGATACTCCAACACAAGAACAATCTAACTCAGGATGCCCTTCATTTCCGAATATATCTAATTGTAATGGCAATTCACCTAATGGAGATATGTACATGAATTATATGGACTATACAAATGATGCTTGTCAAAATATGTTTACTAATGGACAGAAGAATAGGATGAGAGCAACATTAAACGGTAGTAGGAGTTCATTACAATCATCAATTGGATGCGTTCCTGTGAATATACCGATTGTTGTTACATCTTCAATTATTGATCCTTTATGTTTTGGAGAAAATTCAGGAAGCATAAATATTAGTATTTCTGGTGGTTTGCCTCCATTTTCTTATTTATGGTCCAATGGATCTATTAATCAAGATATAAATAATCTAAGCTCTGGTATATATTCACTGTTGGTTACTGATGCGCAAGGACAAACACAATCTTTCAATTATACATTGTCAGACCCCCCAGAATTAAACGCAATCTATAACGTATCAAACACTAGTGGTCCTGGTATGAATAACGGAAGTATTACTGCTTCAGCTAGTGGAGGTACTCCACCATACTACTATTATTGGTCTGGATTCACATCAATTTCTTCAAGTTTATTTAATTTAAGTTCAGGGGTCTATACATCATATGTAATTGATGATAATAATTGTTTTATTTCAAACAATATAAATATAATTGACAATATTCCTATACCTATTAGTATTGACACTATTGATATAATAGATGTTACTTGTAATAATGGATCTAATGGAAGTATTAATCTTTCAATTTCTGGAGGAAATTCTCCTTATACTTTCAATTGGTCAAATGGTGACACTACAGAGGATATATATAATTTGAATTCTGGAGTTTACATTTTAGTTGTTAATGATATGAATGGACAAATTTTAATTGATACATTTTTTGTCTCAGAACCTTCAAATTTAATAATTTCTGGTACCGTTGTAAATGAGAGTTTCGTTGGAGCTAGTGATGGATCCATAGATTTAAGTGTTTCTGGAGCAAATCCTCCATATACATATTACTGGAGTATTGGAGATACAACTCAAGATTTATCAAATTTAAATTCAGGCATTTATTTTGTGTATGTTGGATATAACAATTGGACTTGTTTTGATATTGATTCATTCAATGTTTTTGTTAGTATTCATGGTTGTACAGATCCAAATGCTACTAACTATGATCCAACAGCTACAATAGATGATGGTTCATGTACATATCGAGCAGGGGCAGGATTAGATTGTGATGGTAACT
>MDTG01311466.1_pt1 | contig 17729 bp, 17 predicted proteins | sample 811421 | NCBI WGS metagenome assembly MDTG01 (sample SAMN05326645, study PRJNA326480) | marine metagenome | isolation source: seawater | place: Pacific Ocean: South East | collected 2011 | reverse complement strand
GAGCTCGCGCGCGGACGCGGACCCGACGCCGCGGCGGCGGCCTCCTTCGACGCGCCCGACTCGCCCGGGGCCGACACCTCGGGAGCCACCGCGCTCGGCGCCGCCTCCCCCGACGCCTCGTCAGGCCCGGGAGCGGTCGAATCCGCCTGTTTTCGCTCGGCTTCCAGCGGTGCCCTCCGATCCGAGAGCCTATCACGCGGGCGTCGGGGCCCCCACTCGGCGACATCCCACGCGCCCGTGGGCGCCCCCTCCCGTCGCCCCCATACTGCGGAGGTGCTCACCGACGCCGCCCGGCAGGCCCTCGAGGGCCCGCTCCGCCCCCGCAAGGGCGCGCGCGTGCGCCTCTTCCGGGCCGGCTGGGCCGAGGCCTTGACCCGCTCGCACCCGCTCGCGCTCTGCGTGCTCGCCGGCCCCGCCTTCGCCTGGGCCCTCGAAGCCGCGCGCCCGCTGCGCCTCGCCGACCTCGGCCCGGCCCTCGCTGGCGCCCTCCTCTGGGCCGCGCTCGAGTACGCCATGCACCGCTTCTTCTTCCACCTCCCCGGCGACGGCGAGCGCGCCCGCGGCTTCCGCCTGCTCGTCCACGAGCACCACCACCTCACGCCCGACGACCCGCGCCGGCTCGCCGCCACCCCCTGGCAGGCCGCCCTCGCCATGCTCGCCCTCGCGGCGATCGTCCGCCCGCTCTTCGCGCGCTGGCCCGTCGCCTTCGCCGGCGGCCTCCTCGCCTACCTCGCCTACGAGGCGATCCACCACCGCATCCACCACGGGCCCCGCGGCGGTCGCCTCCTGCGCGCGCTCCGCGCCCACCACCTCCGCCACCACGCCCCCGGCGGCGAGGGCCACTCCTTCGGCATCAGCACGCCGCTCTTCGACTGGCTCCTGCGCAGCGGCCGCGGCCGCGGATAGGCTGCTCGCGTGAGCGAGGAGCGCATCGAGGCGATTGTCGCGAGCAGCTGGGTCACCCACCGCGTCCTCATCGACCTCGGCGCCGGCACGCTCGAGATCGAGCGCCGCGTAGGCGGCCAGACCCGCCACGCGAAGGCCCCCCTCTCCGAGGCCGACCTCGACGTCCTCCGCCCCCTCGCCGCCGCCGTCCGGCAAGAGGAGCAAGAGCTCGTCCAGGGCGACTTCTACGCCATGGGCGAAGAGCGCCTCCGCATCGAGCTCGCAGGCCGCACGGTCGAGCTCCACAACGCGAGCGACCGCCTCCGCACCCCGCACGCGAAGCCGCTCCTGGAGAAGTGCTGGGACCTGGCAGACGCCCTGCTGCCTCGGGCGGGATGACCCCGCACGCCGCTCGCCTCCCCCAAACACGGGAAAGAAAACAGTCAGACTCGATCAATACGCGTCGTCTCGGTACCATCCGAGCCTTCACCATCTGGCGACTAATCGGCATGGGGAGTTGGGGTGGCCAATACGAACCAGAAGACGCTCGAACCTTTCGTCAAAATGCTCGCGCTGACCGTCCGCGGGGGGCAGACACCAAGTGATGCCTACGACCACTTGGTAGAGATGGGAATTCCTCAGGCCGACGCCAAGGCTGCCTTCCGGGTGTTCGAGGAGCGGGCGGGTCGTATTCGAAGAATGGACGACCCACCCGTCATCCACCGAGGGCTCCGCGCCTGGTACGCCGGTCCACAGCCCGGCGACAAGTGCTGGCCCGCTCTCGAGAAGTATCTTCGAGAGGACAAGGGCTGGCCTGCTGCGACGGTCGATTCGATTAACCGGTCCACGACGAAGATCCTCTCGCATATGCAGCCTGCTGGCATGGGAGAGATCGACACCCGAGGACTGGTCGTCGGCCACGTCCAAAGCGGAAAGACGGCGAACTACACAGCACTAATCGCCAAAGCGGCGGACGTTGGATACCGACTATTCATCGTCCTCGCAGGAGTCCACAACACTCTTCGACAACAGACTCAACGACGCCTATCGGCGGAGCTACAGGATCTCAACCGAACTCTATGGGTATCGCTTACCGCAGAGAGCGAAGACTTTCGAGCCTCTACAACCGGAAATACAGACGCCTTCCTTTCCGACCACAGCCGGATGCGGATCCTCTGCGTCGCAAAGAAGAACGCTCACGTATTGAGACGACTGAGAAAGTGGTTGGACCAAGGCAGCGATCGGATCCTCAGCGACTGCCCCACTCTCATCATAGACGACGAAGCGGACCAGGCTGGACTGAACGCTCACAAGAACCCGAACGAGCGGACAGCGATCAACAAGCTTCTTCTCGGCATCATCGGGACGCTACCCAAAGCCGCATACATCGGCTACACGGCGACACCGTTCGCGAATGTCCTCGTCAACCCAAAGGGCGACGACCTCTACCCCAAAGACTTCATCGTCGAACTGCCCCGCCCTCCCGGCTACTTCGGCGCAGAGCGCCTCTTCGGTCGCGAGAAGCTACCGATGGATGAGTCAGACGTCGAGGACGTGCGGAACGCCGAACTGGACATGATCCGAGAAGTTCCCGATGAGGACATTTCTCTCGTTCGCCCCAAAGGCACCTCTGACCGAGCATCCTTCGAGGCCTCAGTTCCACCCAGTTTGGACGAAGCCATTCGCTACTTCCTTCTGACCTGTGCGGCGAGGCGTGCTCGTGCACCTCGCTCGCACGAGTCCATGCTTATCCACACAACATTGTACGTAGACTCGCACGACAAACTGCAGCGCGAGGTCGAGGATGCTTGGCTTGTTCTCCGCAGCCGTGTCGCCTCACGGAACAAGAAGGTCATCAGCGAACTAGAAGACCTATGGGAGAGGGAATGCCGCCGCGTTCCAGCTGAGGTATTCAGTCGGAAGAAAACATCATTCGAAGAGCTACACCCGTTTCTCCGAAGCGTTCTCGATGAAGCATCCGTCATCGCAGAGCACGGATCTAGCCTCGATCGCCTTGTATACGACGACACTCCAAGAACACAGATAGCCATCGGAGGCAACACACTTTCTCGCGGCCTCACTCTCGAGGGTCTCACGGTTAGCTACTTCGTTCGCTCCGCTTCCGCGTACGACACATTACTTCAGATGGGCCGATGGTTTGGGTATCGATTTGGGTACGAGGATCTGCCTCGCATCTGGATGTCCAACGAGCTCAAGGAGGCGTTCTTCCAACTCGCGACTGTCGAGGCGGAGATCCGTGAGGACATACGGAAGTATGAAACACAGGACATGACCCCAGAGCAGTTCGGAGTGCGAATCCGTGTTCACCCGAGCCTCGCTGTCACCAACTCCCTGAAGATGCACCACGCCGAGGAATGCGACATCTCCTACAGTGGAACGACAAGACAAACACATATATACGAGAGGGTGGACCGCGACCTTTTGAGCAACAACATTGACGCCGCAGATTCCCTCATCGAATCCCTCGGCCCTCACAACGAGCGCTTGGGAGGACGATATGTATGGACGGGTGTCCCCGCCGAAAAGGTCATCGACTTCGTCCGCCGCTATCGTTTCCACCCTCGGCTGGTCGACCTTACCAGCGACGCACTGACTTCCTACATCGAATCGGAGATCGAGTACGGTGGCCTGAGTTCTTGGACGGTCGTACTGTCTGGCCGTCGTCACGAAGACCAGGTGGCAGGCGTTCGAGAGATCGGCGGGCTCGAGGTCAACCTCCTGAACCGTTCTCGTCGGAAACCCACGCGATCCGAGGACACACATGCAACCGTAGGCACGGTTTCCACACAGATGGACTTCCGAGCAGGCCTGCCTGATGGACGCAAGAAACGCGGACCTGAAGACCCCCCTCTTCTCGTCCTATATCCCATTTCAAAGAACTCGAAGCCTAGTGAAAAGCAGGCGACTAAAGCAGCGGACCCGCGTATTCCGCTCGATGCGACCGAGGACGTCCTGGCGGTAGCGTTCGAGTTTCCCAAGTCGGAACGACCCATCGGGAAGAAGTACGTACGCGTATTGCTCCCCGAGCCCACTGGTGAGTTCGACGAAGAAGACGAGTTCGAGGATGACGAAGCCGACGAAGGCTGAGGTTCGCAAGTCGCTGCAGCGCTCTTTCGATGTACTCGAGAAGCCCATCGAGGACCAAGGTCTCGAGGTCCGGGAGCTCTTCATTGGGGACGTCGATGGGCCTTGGTTCGCTGGCTGTGGAATCGACGGCACATGGCATGTGCTCGTCCCAGCGAAGGCGCACGAGGAGATCCAGCCGGACAAGGGAAGCAAGGGAATACAAGTCGAAGCGCGAGAGCTGATGGACGGCGGGAAGCGGCGGCATTTCGTGGATCTGGTATGCCGCATTCCGCGGCTCCGACGGCTGTTCCTCCTCGTCGCTGAAGACCTGCTAACGCGACTCGACGGTAAGAGCGACGTGTCGACTCGCGCTTCCGAGACACTGGCGGACTGGCGCGAACTCCTGGCACGGGCGTCCCGTCCGGTCAGTGAGCAACGGCTACTTGGTGTGTACGCCGAGCTCCTACAGCTGCGCGAGCTCATCCGTATCAACCCGATGTCGGCCAGGTGCTGGCGAGGACCAGACGGAGAGGTGCATGACTTGGAGTCGGGCGGAATCGCGATCGAAGTGAAGGCGCGAAGCCAACGCGGTCAACGAGTCCGAATCAACGGTCTCCGACAGCTCGTCGCAGCCCCCGGCGGACGCCTCGCTCTGGCGGTCGTCACTCTGGACCGCGCGAGTAACGGAGAGAACATTGGGGAGCTACTGGGATCGCTCGCTTCGATGGGTGCGGATCAGGAGCTTCTCCTCGACAAGCTGGCAAAGCAGGGGGTTGACCCAAGCGAGTCCGCGGCTCGGCAGGCCCGCTTCTGCCTACGCGATGAGAGCGTCTTTGAAGTCAGAGAAGACTTCCCTCGGCTGACTCCAGCCGAGCTTGCCGCGCCTCTCCACTCGGCCATCTCCCAGCTCAGCTACTCGATCGATCTCGGCGCGGCGGCGCACTGCGAACTGTCAGCTGCCGAAGTCGAGAAGCTGAGAGAGGAGCTGGTGGCAACGTGAAGCCCCTCGACATGCAGGCTGAGCCCTACGTCGCCACCGGCAACATCGCATCGGAGGGTATGCGAAACCAGTTGGGTCGACCGCGGCTCGACCGGCTTTCACTACTCGTGCGAGAAGCAGCGCAGAACTCTTGGGATGCCAAGAGTGAGTGCGCCACATCGGTCACGTTCGGGCTTCAAGGGTGGACGCTGAACGCGAAGCAGTTCGGTGCGCTCCAGAAGACAGTCTTCGCGCAACGGCCACCTCGCCATGCCTACGACGTGACGGAGGCAGCGGCCCTGGGAGACACGCTACGGGAGCGTGCCGCCAAGGTTCGTGACGGCGAGGGCATCGTCATGCTGGCGGTCTACGACCGCGGCACATCCGGCCTCGGAGGGCCCACCCGCGCTGATAGCCTTCGTACGGACCAGCCTCGAGACTTCGTCGACTTCTTCCGGAACATTGGAACGCCCCCTGACAAGGCGCGCGGAGGCGGCACCTTCGGGTACGGCAAGGCGGCCCTCTACTTGAGCAGCGAGGTCCATACCCTTCTCGTGCATACGCGATGCCGGACCGATGACGGCCTGCAGTCGCGGTTCATGGGCTCGGGACTCACCAATCACTACTCCCACGAGGGCCGAAACCTCACGGGGCGCCATTGGTGGGGTCGGCGGGATCCCAAGTCCGGGATCGTCGATCCACTCGTTGGCGAGCAGGCTGACCAGCTGGCCGACCTACTCGGGTTTCCATCGTTCGAGCGCAACTCGACCGGGACTACGATCGGAATCCTGGCACCCCACTTCGATCCCTGGGAGGAGGAGCCCGAGCGCGCGTTCGAGTACATGTCGTGGCAACTGCTCTTGAATCTGTGGCCCAAGATGGTGCCGTGGCCTGGGGAGAAGCAGGCCAGCATGCGATTCGAGCTGAGCTGGGAAGGCAAAACCGTCGCGATGCCAGGGCCCGCGGACACACCTCCCTTCGACGGCTTTGTTCGCGCACTGCAGCAAGTACGCGAGGCAGAGAAGACGGGGGACGCATCCAAAGAGCTGTTCTGTCTCCGCCCGAAGAGGAGGGTGGGCCGGTTCGCGGCGGTTCGGACACCAACTCAGCGAACCGGTCTCTCCGACTTCGCAGAAGCAGGAACGGTCCCTGACATTCACACCCGAGCACACCACGTCGCGCTGCTTCGTCGTCCCGAGCTGGTCGTCGAGTACAAGGAGTTCCCTGCGTTGCCCTCCGACACGATCGGATACGCGGGAGTCTTTCTCGCAGACCCGGACATGGATCGCGTGTTCGCCGGGGCAGAGCCTCCGACGCACGATAGCTGGTCGCCCGAAATCATCGCCGACCGACGTCACAAGACGTTCGTGAGGACCACGTTCAAACGGATCGACGAGAAGGTCGCGGAGTTCATCGAGCCGCACCGTGAGCAACCGGACGCGGTCGCCGGCGGCCCGCTCGCCGAACTGGCGGAGCATCTGGGGGAGGTGCTCATCGGGGCCGGCAGCTCACCAGAGCAGGAAGCCTCCTCGGCTGGAGGAGGCAAGGGGGGCGGACGACGACGCGGCCCGAAGCCCAAGGTGCGAGTCCACGACACCCGACGATTCTCACAAGGCGAGGGCCTGCCCACGCGACTGTTCGAGGTGGAGCTGCGCCACGCCAAAGGAAGCCGCGCATCCCGGCTCACGGCGAAGCTGTCGATCTCGCTCCTCGGGGGAGGAGTGGAATCCACACCGCCGAGAGGGGCTCGAAAGCCACGGGTAGCTTTCTGGGGCTCCCCGTCAGGCGAGCGATTCGACGATACCGACTCGGTAGACGCAGTCGAGGAAGGAACCTGGGAGCTCGGCGTGGCCATGCCGCGCTCAGCACTGGTGGCCGTCGATGTCGTCGCGGAAGGAGAGTCGACGCCGTGAAAGTCGTCGCTCCCCCCTATCCGACCCTCGAACTCGCCGACCTAGACCCGTGGCGACTGCTGGGCACCGAGGACCCAGATGCCCTGAAGGACGTGGCTACGCAATGGGATCCGTCCGTGAGCCTTGGACTCTGCCGCAGTCTTCGACTGGACCACGACCGTGTGATCGAAGAGACCGCTCTCGGGGCCGGCTCACGGATACGAGTCATCGCGTGCTGGCGTTGCGACGCCACTCGGACTCGGACTCGGACGTGCAAACGCGACGTGGTTCTTCGGATGGGAGAGCAGGAGGCCCTGGAGCTTCGGATCGAGATCGACGGCTCACACGTGGCCTCGTGGGTCGATCTCGAAACGGCCATCGTTCTCATGGAAGCCAAGGACGCTCGTTCAGAGGCGGCCGAAGCGAAGGGGGCGACGCTCTGGCGAGACGCCGTCCGCGTCGACCTCGAAGACTCGTCGGCGCGGTTCCCCGTTCAATGGGTCGACTTCGGCGCGACGCGAGGCTTTCCCCAAAAGGCCGCCTGGTACCTCGACTGGGATCCGCATCAGCCAGATAGCTCCGTTCTCGGAGGAATGCGGCTCTACCTCAATTCGGGCCACACCGAGCTGAAGAAGGCGACCGAAGGCGCCGAGAAGCACGTCCGGCGCATGTGGCAGCGGATCCGGCTGGACGTTGCCCGACAGATGATGGTCGGTGCTCTCCAGTCGAGAGAGTTCATGGAGGACCCCGGCGCCTTCGGGGGAGACACGGTCGGCGCGATCGTGCGCCGACTCCTCGGCAGCGTCTTCTCCCATCGGTCTCCGAGCGCAGTTCGCGACCTACTCGCTACCAACCCTGGTCGGTTCGAAGCCCAGCTGCAGGCCAGTCTCGGCTACGTGGAAGCGGGTACCGAAGCCGGGGGCGCCGAATGATTCGGTTCTTTCCTCGCCTCCCGCGGGTCGTTGCTCGCGAGCTTGCCGCGGAGCTCTGCGAGGCAACCAACTTCGCGGCGCAAGAGCGTGCGGCCACGAGTCACCCGCTGGCCTCCTACGGGCCTACTGGAGGAAACCCCGTTCGGCCGGAGGAGCTCGAGGAGCTGGCCGACTCCATCCGGCGAATCGCCGACCGGATGGCCTTTCCGGAACCCATCCGGACCCGACAGGCCAGCAGTTTTGACGGACAGTGCGCCGTGTTCCTGCACCGAGAGGCGGGAATCCCGCCCACGGAAGCGTCCCGGGAGGATGTCTGGGCGTTCTTCGGCTGTGTGCTCTTGCCCGACGTCGTGCGATGGCGCTGGGGAGGTGGCCAAAAGAGCCCAGTGGATCGCTTCCTCGGAGGCGACCGCGGCCTACGCAACACCTTCGGCCGACTCTGGTGGCGCGGCGAGTTGCTTCGAGACGACTGGTGGGCCGATCGGGAGCCGTACGAACTCGTGCACGTACTCAAGGACGACGAGATCGTCGGGTTCGTCGAACGAGCCAGAGCCGTGATGTCCCGACAGACCGCCGTCGCGGTCGCGCGCGAGACCATGCGGGCGGCCGCTCGAGACCAAGTGGATAGCCGCATGGAGCTGTTCCGAGACGTGATGAAGCGATTCCTGCGGCGTGGCGCACTGATCAACTACGAGGCACTCGACCCAGAGGAGATGAGGATGGTTGCGCGGGAGCTCGTCGCCGAGTCGGTGAAGGCGCTCGAAGGGGCCTCCCGTCGGCGTGCTGCCGTCTGAGCACATGGTAGGGTGGCCCGATGGACCGGGGTGTTGCGGCGGAAGCGGAGCAGCTGACCCTCGAGGTGTCTCGGGTGGAGCGAGGACACGCCGCGGCGGAGCAGACTCCGCGGCAACTGCCCACCATGGGCCTCTTCTCCGGTGTCGGAGGGATCGAGCTGGGACTGTCGCGCGCTGGACACCCTTCCCTCGGGCTCTGCGAGGTCGACGGGACGGCCCGAGCCGTGTTGGCCCACCGCTTCCCAGACCTGCCTCTTCATGGAGACGTGGCAGAGCTGCGCGCCCTACCCGCCGACACGGAGCTCCTCGCGGGAGGATTCCCCTGCCAGGATCTCTCCCAGGCCGGACGGACAGCCGGGCTGGCCGGCGCCAAGTCCGGCCTCATCTCCGAGGTGTTTCGGCTCGTGGAGGACCAGCGCGTTCCTTGGCTGCTTCTAGAGAACGTGCCCTTCATGCTCCAGCTGTCCAAGGGCCGTGCTTTGGACGTCATCGTGACGAAGCTGGAGTCGCTCGGATACAAGTGGGCATACCGGGTCGTCGATTCGCGGGCGTTCGGCCTGCCGCAGCGCCGTCGACGCGTGCTGATTGTCGCGAGCCTGGAAGAGGAGCCACGAACGGTTCTCTTTCCGGATGACGCAGGTCCAGCCACCCCCAACGAGACGGCAGACACCGCCTATGGCTTCTATTGGACCGAGGGAACACGGGGCCTCGGCTGGGCGGTCGATGCCGTCCCCACGCTGAAGGGTGGTTCCTCGGTAGGCGTTCCCTCGCCGCCAGCCATTTGGATGCCAGACGGCCGTATCGTCACTCCCCACATCTGCGACGCCGAACGACTCCAGGGTTTCAAGGCGAACTGGACCATCGCCGCGGAGCGCGTCGCTGCCCCGCGCCACCGGTGGAAGCTCGTGGGCAACGCGGTCAGCGTGCGGGTCGCCAAGTGGGTCGGGAAGTGCCTGTCCAAGCCGAGGGACTTCGAGACACACGAAGTACGCCGCGTGGTGGAGGGCAAGTCCTGGCCGACGAACGCTTGGAGCGAAGGCGGCGAACGGTGGACGGCCGAGATGTCGGAGTGGCCGAAGCGCTTCCGGAGACCTTCGCTCACGGAGTTCCTTCGGCACGAGCCCAAGCCTCTCTCGGAGCGCGCCACTCGCGGATTCCTGCGGCGAGCCGAGAACAGCTCCCTCCGCTTCGTGGAGGGCTTCCTCCCGGCAGTGAGGCGACACCTCGACTCGGTATCAACCGCGACGTGAGCGACCAGCTCGTCCAGAAACGCAGGGACGGTCACGTCATCCGGGTCGACTCGAAGACTTCGGATCGGATGCGGGGCATCCGGCAGAAGGACACGAAACCGGAGATCGTCGTCCGAAAGCTCCTCCACGAGCTCGGACACAGGTACCGGGTTCGCAACCGTGACCTTCCGGGTAGCCCGGACGTGGCGAACCGGAGCCGCCGCTGGGCCGTGTTCGTCCACGGCTGCTACTGGCACCGGCACGGCTGCAAAGCGACGACGACCCCGAAACGCAATAGAGCCTTCTGGGAGGCCAAGTTCGCTCGCAACGTCGAGAGGGACGCGGAGTCGGCCGCCGCTCTGCGGAAGCTGGGGTTCACGGTGGTCGTCGTGTGGGAGTGTGAGACGAAGGGCGACCTGGCAGCACTGCGCGAACGGCTGCACTCCGAACTCAATCAGGCGTGACAGGACGGTCTACGTGGGGCCCGAGAGCGCGTCCGAGATAGGCGCGCAGCGGAACCCCCTGACGACCGACGACGTACTCCACCGTCCACCGGTGCTCCTGTCCCACGCAGGCCACCACGGCCTGAAGCCCCGTCGCATAGCGAACGAGAGCCTCGAGGCGCTCCACATAAAGCTCGCCGGAGGATTGCCGCTTGGCCCAGGATTCCGGGCTGAGAAGCACCACCAGTTCCGGCAGCGCGGACAGCGTCTGACCCACGCGAGCTGCGTACTGCTTGCGTAGACTGCTGAGGAACGTGGCCTTCGCGCGAACGCCGGCCACCTCGGAGAGCCAGCTCTCGAGCGGGCGAAACTTGCCACGCGACCGGCTGCTCGCATCTGCGACCTCGTCGAGCAAGGCCTGAAAGCGGACGGCGAAAGCCGTCTCGGAGAGGCTGGGGGTGCTCACGGCGGCAAGTATGGACTGTTGGCTCGGAGGTCGCCCGCCTGCGTCTTCGGCCTCTGGGTGAGGCGACCTCCAGTCCCGATCACTCGGGTCGACGACGTGCGGGACGACCGAGCCCCGTCCCGCTCTGACGGGGAGGATCGCCTAGACTCCCCCCCCATGCCACCCACGCACTACGGCGAACGGCGACTGGCCGAGGTCGCCAGCTGGCCCGCTGCGCCCCAAGAGTTGCTGGAGCGCGTGACAGCCCTCATCGCGGACTTGCACGCGCTGGAGGTCCAGGCCTACGAGTGCCCGACGGCCGAGCGCATGGAGCTGGCCCGCCGACGCTACGCCGAGCTCTTGGAGAAACACGAAGCCGCGCCGCGCGACCCCCAGCCCATGCACATCAGCAACCCGCCGTCGCACGATCCGTCACGCCAAGCGATCGAGGCGTCCGGCGTCGATGGCGACGAAGCGGTGGTCGTCACACGCCAGCGTCACGCCGTCATCCCCGGCTCTTCGACGCTGCACCAATACGTCTTCGAACGGCGCCGCGGTCGTTGGACGCTCGTGGCCCTCGACTTCATGGACCACGAATCGGCCTGGCCCTGCCTCTGACTCCCCCAGCCCAGCGCTCACGCGCCCGCTCGGCGGGGCGCCACCCTCGCGCTCCGCGCAGGCCAGCCCGCCGCGGCTCCCCCACGGCCTCCCCGGACGCGCGCCGGAGCCGGGCCGGGACGAGGTCGGTCCCTACTTGACACCCCCCCCTGCTGCGCCACATGGACGCGGGCGGGAGACCTGTAGGGGAGCATGAGCGAGCAGCCAGCCGACCCGGCGCCGTCGCGACTCGGGCTTCTCGCCCTCGTGCCCCTGGCCCTCTTCGGCCTCGCCCTCTGGGCGTACGTGAGCGGGGCCCTCCCGCTCACCGCGCACGTCGACTGGATCCCCTCGCTGGGCATCTCCTTCGGCGTGCACGTCGACGCCCTCTCGATGCTGCTGGTCCTCCTGATCACCGGCATCGGGGCGCTCGTCTTCGTCTACGCGGCCGGCTACTCCGCCGGGGACCCCGGGCGCGCGCGGCTCTTCGGTTTCCTCTTCGCGTTCATGGTGGCGATGCTCGGCTGCGTCACCACCGACGATCTCTTCGTCCTCTTCCTGTTTTGGGAGATCACCAGCGTGCTCTCCTTCCTCCTCGTCGGCTTCAAGTTCGGCAAGGAGGAGAACCGCCAGTCGGCCCAGCAGGCCCTGATGATCACCGCCGGCGGCGGGCTCGCCCTCCTCGCCGGGGTGATCCTGCTCAGCCGCGTCGCCGGCACCTCCTCGATCCAGCAGCTGATCGCGACCGCGCCCAGCTGGGTCGACGAGCCGGAGGTCTCCGGGGCGCTGATCTGCATCTTCGCGGGGGCCTTCACCAAGTCCGCCCAGGTGCCCTTCCACTTCTGGCTCCCCGGCGCGATGGCGGCGCCGACCCCCGTCAGCACCTACCTCCACTCGGCGACCATGGTGAAGCTGGGCGTCTACCTGCTGGCGCGGCTCCACCCCGCCTTCGGGGAGCTGACGCTCTGGCAACTCACCCTGGTCATCGTCGGCGCGGCCAGCAGCGTCTGGCCCATGGTGCTCGTCTTCCGCGAGCGGGACCTGAAGCGCATCCTCGCCTGGTCCACGGTCTCCGCCCTCGGGACCCTGGTGCTCCTGATCGGCCTCCCGGGTCCCGGCGCCGCGACCGCGACCGCCGCCTTCCTCCTCGCCCACGCCCTCTACAAGGCGCCGCTCTTCTTCGCGGTGGGCAACGTGGACCACGCGACGGGCACCCGCATCCTCGACGAGATCGGCGGCCTCGGCGGCCGCATGCGATTCACCGCCGCGGCGGCGTGGATGGCCGGGCTCTCCATGGCGGGGGTCCCGCTCTCCTTCGGTTACGTCGCCAAGGACGTGATCAAGATCGCGAAGTCGGACACCGACATCTTCCAGTGGGTGACCTACGCGAGCGTCTTCGTGAGCGCCGCGTCGATCGCGGCGGCGGGGGTCGCCACGGTGCGGGTCTTCTGGCGCCGGAACACGACCCGGCCGGCCCACGCGAAAGAGGGGCCCCCCACCACCTGGTTCCCGCCGCTCCTCCTCGCCAGCCTCGGGATGGCCCTGGGGCTCTTCCCCGGGCTGGTGGACCCGCTCCTGAGCGACGCGGCCCACGCGATGGGCCCCGCGGCGTCCCTCCAGGGGCTCCGCTCCGACGAGACCGCGAGCTACGTCGCGCTCGGCGTCACCGTCGTGCTGGGCGTGAGCATCTTCTTCGCCTGGGACCGCATCCACCGCCGTCAGGTGCGTCTCCCCAGCCCGCGCGCCCTTCAGGCCTCGGGCTGGTACGCGGGCATGATGAAGGGGATCCGTCGCGTGGCGTCGGTCGCCACCCGGAGCCTCTCGGGGGGACGGCTCCCCGTCTACGTCGGGACGATCCTCGCCTTCGCGCTGCTGGCCGCCGGCCTGCTCCTCGCCCGGGGCGGCCCGACCTCGGCCTGGCCGGGCTTCGCCTTCGAGGCCGACGCCTCCTCGGTGGTCGCGGCCGGCGCGCTCGTCTTCCTCGTGGCGGCCTCCATCGGCGTCTGCGTGGTCCGGGATCGCTTCCTCATGCTGCTGGTGAGCGGCCTGGTGGGCTTCTCGTCCGCGCTCCTCTTCTTGGCGCTCGGCGCGCCCGACGTCGCCTTCACCCAGCTCACGGTGGAGGTCGCCTTCGTGGTGGTGCTCGCCGCGCTCCTGCTCCGGGTCCGGCGCCTCTCCCTCGGCGAGCCGGCGCCCTCCCCGCGGGGGCATCGGCTGCTCCGCGCCGCCCTCGCCCTCGCCCTCGGCAGCACGGTCGCCGGCCTCGTCCTCTACGGCAGCCGCTTCTCGCCGGACCCCGCGCTCACCGAGTTCTTCGCCACCCGGAGCGTCCCCGAGGCCTACGGACGCAACGTGGTCAACGTGATCCTCGTCGACTACCGGGCCGTCGACACGCTCGGGGAGATCATCGTGGTCACCCTGACCTTCCTGGCCTCCCTGCCCCTGCTGCGCCTCTTGCGGCGGCAGCGACGCGCGCCCCGTCCGCCGGGAGAGACCGGCCTGAGCGACCGGGCCGTCATGCTCGACGTGGCCGTGCGCGGCATCTACCCCGTGATGCTCGTCGCGGCGGCGGTGGTCCTGCTGCGCGGGCACAACGAGCCCGGCGGCGGGTTCATCGGCGGCATGATCGCGGTCGCCGCCACGGCGGCCCTCGCCGTGGCGCGGGGCGCGAACGCGGCGCTCGAGCGCATGCCCTTCGGGCCCCAGCGCCTCGCCGTCGGGAGCGCCCTGCTCTCGCTGGCCAGCGGCCTCCCGGCGCTCTTCCTCGGCGAGCCCTACATGACGCACCTGTGGACGACGGTCCCCCTCGGCTTCACCGAGTACAAGCTCTCGACGGTGCTCGCCTTCGACCTCGGGGTCTTCGGGGCGGTCTGGGGAGCGCTCGGAGGGCTGGCGGCGCGCATGATCGGCCTCGACGAGCGGACGACCGGGCCGGCGGCGACCGAGCGGCCGCTGGAGCCCGAGCGGGCGGAGACCGACCCGGCGACGACCGACACTGCGGCGATCGACACTGCGGCGATCGACCCAGTGCCCACGACCCGCCCCGCGGAGAGCCGGTCATGAGCTGGAGCGCCGTGAGCAGCAGCGCCGTGAGCTGGAGCGCCGTGAGCAGCAGCGCCGTGAGCAGCAGCGCCGTGAGCAGCAGCGCCGTGAGCAGCAGCGCCGTGAGCAGCAGCGCCGTGAGGAGGACCGGGCGATGATCTGGCTGCTCGCCATCGGCATCGGTGCGTCCGTGAGCGCGGGCGCCTACCTCGCCATGAGCCGGGACCTCCTGCGCTGCGTCGTGGGCATCTCCGTGCTGGCGGCCGCCGCCAACCTGGTCGTGCTCGCCTCGGGCGGGGCCCGCCCGGCCTCGCCTCCGGTGATCCCCGAGGGCCTCGAGCGCCTGGACGCGGCCGCCGCGACGCCCCTGCCTCAGGCGCTGGTGCTCACGGCGATCGTGATCGGCTTCTCGCTCACCTGCTTCTCGCTCATCGTCGTGCTCGCCCTCAAGCAGCGCACCGGCACCAGCGACGCCCACGACCTGCGGGCCGCGGAGCCGCCGCCCGAGGACGACGGGGAGCCGGCGCTCGAGCGGGACCCCGAGCTCGAGCTGCCGCCCGAAGACGAGGGGGAGCCCCGATGAGCGCGCTCCTCGTCGCCTGCGTGCTCGTCCCCCTCGCCACGAGCCTGGGGACGGCGCTCCTCGGCACCCGGCCGCGGGCCCAGCGCGCGCTCAGCCTGGCCGGCGTCGCCGCCTTCTTCGCCTGCGCCGTCGCGCTGCTGGTCCACGTCGGGCGCGCGGGCACCCTGCGCTCCACGATGGGCGGCTGGCCGGCGCCCTTCGGCATCGAGCTCGTGGCCGATCCGCTCGGCGCCGGCATGGTCGTCATCACGGCGCTGATGGGCGCGGCGGTGCTCGTCTTCCAGCTCGCCGACGCCGACCCCGCGCCGGACCACCCCACCCTGCTCCCGATGACCCACGCGATGCTCGCAGCGGTCACCGGCGCCTTCCTCACGGGCGACCTCTTCAACGTCTACGTGTGGTTCGAGCTGATGCTCGTCTCCTCCCTCGGCCTGCTCGTCTACCAGGCGGGCGTCCGGCACCTCGAGGCGACCCTCAAGTACTTCGTCCTGAACGCCATCGGCACCCTGCTGCTCCTCGCCGGGGTGGCGTACCTCTACGCGGCGACCGGCCACCTCGGCTTCGGCGCCCTGGCGGCGGCGGCGCGCGACGCCGAGGCCGGGTCCCTCACCCCCTTCGTCGTGGTCGTCGCCCTGGCGTTCCTCGTCAAGGCGGGCGCCTTCCCCCTCTTCGCCTGGCTGCCCGCCTCCTACCCCACCCTGCCGGCGCCGCTGCTGGCGCTCTTCGCCGGGCTGCTGACCAAGGTGGGCGTCTACGCCTTGCTGCGGCTCTTCGGCGGCGTGTTCCCCATGACCTCGGCCTTCGTCTTCGAGGCGCTCGCCTGGATCGCCGCCGCGACCATGCTCTTCGGCGTGCTCGGCGCGGCCTACCACTGGGACATGCGGCGCATCCTCGCCTACCACATCGTCAGCCAGATCGGGTACATGCTGCTCGGCGTGGCGCTGGCGTCGGAGCGGGGGCAGCTGGGCACGATCTTCTACGTCGTCCACCACATCGTGGTGAAGGCGAACCTCTTCCTCATCGTGGCGCTCATCGCCCGCCACACCGGCAGCTACGACCTCCGGCGCTCCGGCGGCCTCTTCACCGCCCGCCCCGCGCTCGCGGCCCTCTTCGCCGTGCCGGCCCTCTCCCTGGTCGGCGTGCCTCCGCTCAGCGGCTTCTGGGCCAAGCTCCTCGTGGTGCAGGAGACCCTCGCGCAGGGGCGCTGGGCCCTCGCGGGCGTCGCCCTCCTGGTGGGCGCGCTGACCCTCTATTCGATGGCGAAGATCTGGATGGGGGCCTTCTGGAAGCCGCACCCGGACGACGACTGGACGCCGCCCACCGACACGCGCCTCGGCCCGGCGTGGCTGGCGGCCGGGGTCCTGGCGCTCGTGACCCTCTTCATCGGCCTCTCCCCGGAGCCGCTCTTGCGCTTCGCCGCCTTCGCCGCCGAAGAGCTCCCCGCCGCCCTCCCGGAGGGGCTGACGCGATGACCCGTCTCCTCGTCGGCGCGAAGCTCGTGCTGCTCTTCCTGAGCGACGTCGTCCGCTCCGGCCTCTCGACGGCGTGGCTCATCGTGCGTCCGGGGCCGCGGCCGACGCCGGGGCTCTTGCGCATGCCCTTCTCCGGGCTGGACGCGCGGGGCGCCTCGGTCCTCGGCGCGATGATCACCCTGACCCCCGGGACCACCACCCTCGACATCGCCCTCGACGAGGAGAGCGGCCGCGGCGAGCTGCTCCTGCACCTCCTCGATCGCTCCGATCCCGAGGCCGCGGCGCGAGCGATCCGCCGGCGCTTCGAGGCGCCGCTGCGGAGGATCTTCCCGGCCTCCGCGGGGAGCGCCGCGTGACCTTGGCCCTGGCGATCGGAGCCGGCGCGCTGGTGGCGATCGGGCTCGCGGTGGGGCGCCTGCTCTCGGGGCCGCAAGAGGCGGACCGGGTCGTGGCCCTCGACGTGACCTTCGCCGCCAGCGTCGCGCTCACGGGCGCCGCGACCCTCGCGACCGGGCGCGCGCTCTTCCTCGACATCGGCGTGGGCCTCTCGCTGGTGGGCTTCGTGGCCACCATGGTGTGGGCCCGGCTCCTCGCGGCCTCGGCCGAGGAGGCGCTGGTGCAGGCGCCGGCGGAGACGGCCGAGACCGCCGAGACGGCGGCGGCGGTGGACGAGTCGAAGGAGGAGGGCGCGTGAGCCTCGTCGCGCTCGCCATCGGTGGCCTCGGCGTGGCGCTCCTCGTCGTCTCGGCGCTCGGGCTCTTCCGGCTCCCGGACGCCCTGGCGCGGCAGCACGCGGCGACCAAGAGCAGCACGCTCGCGCTCGGCCTCGTCCTCCTCGGCGTCGCCCTCCAGGCGAACGACGGCGCCGTTTGGATCCGCGTCGGGCTCCTGCTCGGCTTCCTGGTCTTCACCCTCCCGGTCGCCTCCCACCTGCTGGCCCGCGCCGCCGCGCGGCAGGCCTACCGGCCCGAGGAGCTGCGCGAGGCGGAGAGGGTCGACCCTTCGGAGACGCCCTGAAGGCGACCGGGCCTGGCGGCGCTCCGCGGGCCGCCTCGTCGAAGCGCGCCCGCGTCTCCCGCGGCCACTCCGGGCTCAGAGGTTCGAGTTCTCCTGGCGCTTCTTCTCGAAGGCCGAGTGCCGCATCACGCTCAGGATCAGCGGCGCGAGGAGCAGGCCGAAGCAGAGGAGGATGGTGCCCGGGCTGCGGTCGTTGAGCTCGGCGACCAGGCGCACGGTTGGCGGCACCAGGCCGGCCGGGCCGCCGGGCTGGGGGTAGCGCTCCCAGAGCGGCTGGGTCTGGAGCACGTACTGGCCCGGCTCGAGGCCGTCCACGTACGCGGTCGACGACT
>MDTG01159465.1_pt1 | contig 17729 bp, 17 predicted proteins | sample 811421 | NCBI WGS metagenome assembly MDTG01 (sample SAMN05326645, study PRJNA326480) | marine metagenome | isolation source: seawater | place: Pacific Ocean: South East | collected 2011 | reverse complement strand
TTTATAATTTTATCACTAATTATTTTAGTTGCTTCACTGAATATTATTTCTGGATTAATTATTTTTGTTAAAGAAAAAAATAAAGATATAGGAATTTTGAAAACTATTGGTATGACAAATCGCAGTATAATAAAAATTTTTTTTACAATAGGTATATCAATAGGCCTTATTGGATCTTTTATTGGGCTTATAATGGGTATACTTTTTAGTATTAATATAAAATCAATTCAAATCTTTCTTGAAAAAACATTAAATACAAAATTATTTGCTGAAGAAATTTATTATTTATCTTCTTTGCCTTCAAATATAAATACTAATGAAGTTATTTTAGTACTTTTTACCTCTATTATAATATCAGTTATATCTACTATATTTCCTGCTCTCAAATCTGCTAAAATTGATCCAATAAAAAGCTTGAGAAATGAATAAAAGTCATACAATTATTAATATTTCTGATTTGGGAAAAAAATATATTTTAAAAAATAAACAAAGTTTAGAAATTATCAAAAATTTAAATCTTAAAATAAACACTCACTCTAAAGTCTGTATATTAGGCCCTTCAGGCTCAGGTAAAACAACTTTTTTAAATATTTTAGGTCTTCTAGACAGAGATTTTATTGGAAATTATTCTTTTAAAAATAAAGATATATTTTCTTACTCAGAAAATCAAATTAGCAAGATTAGAGGAACAGATTTTGGGATTATTCATCAATTTTTTCATTTAATTCCTGAATTAACTTCAATAGAAAATGTAATGCTTCCAATTTTAATAAATACAAATAATAAAAATGCCTATGAGTTATCAAAAAAAATAATGATTGAGTTTGGTTTAGAAGATAGGTTTAATTTTAAACCACTAAATTTGTCAGGTGGAGAACAACAAAGAGTAGCAATAGCCAGGTCATTGGTAAATAACCCTGACATTATACTAGCTGATGAAATGACAGGTAATCTTGATGATAATACTGCTAACAAAATATTTAGTTTTTTTATAAAATATTTAGAACAAAATAAAAAAACGATTGTATATGTTACACATAACACAAAATACTCAAATTATGCTGATACTATATATAATTTTCAAAATATGAAACTTACAAAAATTAATGACTAAGCCATTTATTCATTTAAGAGCTTTATCCTCGTACTCTTTGTCAGAGAGTACTTTAAAAATTAATAATTTAGTTTCTTTAGCTAAAAAAAATAAAATGCCTGCAATTGCAATTACAGACAATAACAATATGTTTGGTGTATTTGAATTTTCTCAAGAATGTGTTAAAAATAACATTCAACCTATAATTGGAACTTCTATAAATTTATTAGATATACAATATAATAATCAGATTTCACAATTAACATTTATTGTTAAAAATGAAAAAGGTTACAGTAATTTACTCCACTTAAGTTCACTATCACACTTAAATAAATATAGAGATGTTGGCATTAAATTAGATCAAATACAAAATTACACTGAAGGTCTCTATTGCTACATTGGTGGAATAAATAACCCTCTTTTATTGCTTAGCAAAGATAATAAAAAATCAGCACATAAAATAATTATTAATAATTTACAAAAATATTTTGGGAATAATTTACTTTTTGAAATTCAAAGAATTAATGACTATGATGTTGATAATTTTGAAAATGAATTTATTGAGTTAGCTAAAAAATTTAATATTTCTTTAATTGGTTCTAATAATATTAAATATGGCAATAAAGATGATTTTTCTGCACACGATGCTCTACTTTGTATTGCTCAAAAATCTACAATTAATAATTCACAAAGAGATATCTCAAATGAAAATATATATTTTAAATCATCTTCAGAAATGCTTGATATTTTTTATGATATTCCTGAAATTTTTAATAATAATATAAATATTGCTCTTTCATGTAATTTTTTTCCTGAAGAAACTAAACCTAAGTTTCCTGAATTTCAAAATGATCAAAAATTAACTGCTGAAGATTATTTAGTGAAATCTTCAAATGAGGGTTTGCAAAAAAAAATACAATTTCTTAAATTATCTAATGTAAGTAAATATTATGAAAGACTAAATTATGAAAATGACATAATCATTAGAATGGGTTTTGCCGGCTACTTTTTGATTGTATCTGATTTTGTTAATTGGGCTAAAAATAATTCTATCCCTGTAGGGCCTGGAAGAGGTTCTGGCGCAGGAAGTGTTGTTGCTTGGTGTTTAGGTATTACTGATCTGAATCCGTTAGAATATAATTTGCTTTTTGAAAGATTTTTGAATCCTGAAAGAGTATCAATGCCAGATTTTGATATTGACTTTTGCCAAACAAGAAGAGATGAAGTAATTGATTACGTTAACGAAAAATACGGAAAGGACTGTGTAGCTCATATAATAACATTTGGAACGTTAGCCTCTAGAGCTGCTGTTAGAGACATTGGAAGAGTTTTGGAAGTTCCTTACGGTGAGGTAGATTCTTTTGCTAAATTAATTCCCTTTAATCCATCAAATCCACTTACACTCAGTGAGTCAATTAAGTCAGAAAGAGCACTTCAAGAAAAAATAAAAACTGATGAAAGAATATCAAATGTTGTTGATATAAGTCTTAAGGTTGAAGGTACTCATAGGCATGCATCAACTCATGCAGCTGGAGTTGTAATTGGCCATGAAAAAATTTCCAAAGTTGTACCTCTTTATAGAGATCAAAATACAAATACTAATGCTACTCAATTTTCTATGAAATATGTAGAAAAAGCGGGTTTAATTAAATTTGATTTTTTAGGATTAACTACATTATCCATAATAAATGATTGTGTTAAATACATAAACAAAGAAACAAAAAAAATTATACTAACTAATATACCTTTAAATGACTCCAAAACTTATTCTCAATTAAGCAAAGGTGATACCATAGGTATTTTCCAATTAGAAAGTAATGGTATGGGCAGTGTTTTGAGGCAATTACAACCAGATAAATTTGAGGAGATCATTGCTGTTGTTGCACTTTTTAGACCAGGGCCTATGGATAATATCCCATCATTTTGTAATAGGAAACATGGAAAAGAAACTATTGAGTATATTCATCCTATGTTAGAAAATGTTCTAAAGGAAACATATGGGATTATTGTTTACCAAGAACAAGTTATGGAAATTGCTCAAGTTCTCTCAAATTATTCTTTGGGTGAAGCTGATTTACTAAGAAGAGCAATGGGAAAAAAAATTCAAAAAGAAATGGATATGCAAAAAAATCGATTTATAGAAGGTGCTTTAAAAAATAATCTATCAAAAAAAGAAGCTTCAAAAATATTTGACCTGGTTGATAAATTCGCTGGTTATGGTTTTAACAAAAGTCATGCTGCTGCATACGCTTTAATTTCATATCAAACAGCATTTTTAAAAATTAATTTTCCAACTGAATTTATTACTGCAACTCTTAATTATTCTATTGATAGAACGGATAAAATAATTTTACTCAAAAAAGAAATTGAAAGATTAAATATAAATTTTTTAAAACCTGATATAAATTTTTCAGACCCTCTATTTTCAATTGAAACTAATAAAAATATTAAATCTATAAGATTTGGATTGGCTGCAATAAAGGGAGTTGGTTTAAAATCTATTTCCTCGATGGTGGATGAAAGAAAACTAAATGGAAAGTTTAAAAATATAATTGATTTCATGAATAGAGTTGAAAAAGATTTAATAAATAAAAGACAACTAGAAAAATTAATTCAAGCTGGAGCTTTTGATAGTATTGAACCTAATCGCTCAAAATTATTTAATAATGTACAAAAATTTATTGAATTATTTGGTGGAGAAAAAACTAACAATCAAGACATGTTATTTGAAGAAAATGAAATTTCTTTTGAAGATAAAAACCTTTTTAATCAAGAATTTAGGATTTGGAATAATTTAGAAACATTAATTAATGAACTTGAAGTCATTGGATTTTATTTTTCAGATCATCCCTTAAATCATTTTCCAAAGAAGTTTTTTGAATTAGAAAAAATACTTAATTTTAATAATAGCTTATTAAGTGCAGAGACATCTGCTTCATTTAGAGTTTGTGGTGCTATTTTGGATATTAAGGAGCGCTCTAACAAAGATGGAAGAAAATATGCTTTTATAACTGTATCTGAAAAAGAAAATCAATATGAGCTTACTATATTTAGTGAAAATTTATATAAATATAGATATCTTTTAAAAGAAGGTAATTTATTAATTTTTGATATTGATTTAATAAAAAAAAATACTGATGTACGCTTTATAATAAAAAAAGTAGCATCACTTGAAAAGATATTTAATGATTACAAATTAAAATTTAGTATTTATTCAACAATTGACAATATAATAAATATTAAAGATAAAGTATTTGAAAAAAATAATAAAAAAAATAACAAGATTGATCTATTTATCAACTTAGATAACAACTTAATAAATTTTAATTTTAATAAATATTCAATTAAGTCTTATAAGATATTAGATGATTTAAGAAAATCAAAAATAATTGACTATTCGCTAGAAATTTCTTGATTAATATAATTTATATAATAATAGGATATTGTTAAATTAGCACACAAGAAAAACCGGTGTTTTCTTTCTTGTGGAGGTATAACCGGAGGAAAAACATGAATTTACCTGAAATTAAATTAGATGAATTATTAGAGTCAGGAGTTCACTTTGGACATAATGTTAAAAGATGGAATCCAAAAATGCAACAATACATATATGGTGTAAGAAATAACATCCATATTTTTGACTTGAGAGTAACAGTTGATTTGCTAAACGCTGCATTAATTAAAATACACGAAACAATATCAAAATCTGGAAAAGTTCTTTTTGTTGGGACAAAAAAACAATGTGGTGATACGGTCAGAGAACTGGCAAGCTTAAATAATAATTTTTATGTAAACAAGCGCTGGTTGGGCGGAACTCTCACAAACTGGAATACAATTTCCAACTCCATAAAAAGATTAGATGAAATAGAAAGCTTCTTAAATGATGAAAGCGTATCAAACAATCTTTCAAAAAAAGAGCTACTTGATATTTCTAGAGAGAAACAAAAGTTAGATTTAAACATTGGTGGAATTCGAAAATTAAATGGCAAACCAGATCTTTTAGTGATATTTGATGTTTTAAAAGATAGGATAGCTGTTTTAGAAGCTAAAAAATTGAATATACCTGTTGTTGGAATTGTTGACAGCAATGCTGACCCAGAATTAATAGATTATATTATCCCAGGCAATGATGATGCTTTAAGATCTATAAATTTATATAAAAGATATTTTGTTGAAACAATAGAAGATGCAATTGACATTGAAGAAAGTGCTGAAATACCAAGTATTGAAACTAGCAAATAATATATTTAGGAGTTACTAATGAGTGATATAGTTAATCTTATAAAAGATTTAAGAAATAAGACTGGAGCCGGCTTTCTAGATTGCAAAAATGCACTTTCAGAAAATAATAATAATTTAGAGAATGCAATTGAATATCTAAGAAAAAAGGGTCTTGCAAAAGCCTCAAAAAAATCCTCAAGAGAAGCAAACGAGGGTGCCATTGGTATTTACTCCAATGAAAATCTTATAGTTGTATTAAAGGTTAATAGTGAAACTGATTTTGCTGCCAAAAGTGATACATTTTTAAATTTTCTTGATGAATTAGGTAGCTTTGCCATTGAAAATGTAAGCCCCGATTTTACAAAAGAAAATTTTCTAAATTTAAAATATAATAATACTTTAATATCTGAGTTTTTTGATAGTATGATTGCTAAAATTGGAGAAAATCTAATTTTGAACGATTTGATCATATTAGAAATTAAAAATACAAATTATTATTTTTATATACATAATAGTTACAAAAAAAATATTGGTAAGATTATTTCATTAATACAATATAATACAAAAAAAAATGACAACACTATAAAAACGCTATCAAAAAATTTGTGTATGCATATTGCTGCCATGAAACCTGATTCATTAGATATAAATGATTTAGATAAAGATTTAATTGAAAAGGAAAAAAATATTCAAAAGGAATTAATTTTAAATTCTGGTAAACCATCAAATATAGTAGATAAGATTTTAGATGGAAAAATGAATAAGTATTACTCAGAAGTAACTTTTTTAAACCAGAGTTTTATACTAGATCAAGAAAAAACAGTAAGAGATATTATTAATGATCATTCTGCTGAATATAATTATGAAATAAATTCTTTTAAAATAATTAATCTCTAGTATGAAAAAAAGAATACTTTTAAAAATATCAGGTGAAGCATTAATGGGTAAATCTGATTATGGTATAGATGTTTCTACAATAAACAAAATTTCAAATGAAATTAAGAAAGTATATCAAAAAAAAATTCAACTTTGCCTTATAATTGGTGGAGGTAATATTTTTAGAGGTATAAAAGGAGCATCTGAAGGTATAGATCGCTCAACCTCTGATTACATGGGAATGCTCGCCACTATAATGAATGGACTCTCATTACAAAGTAGCTTAGAAAAAATAGGTGTGCCAACAAGGGTTCAGTCAGCTATTTCTATGTCACAAATTGCTGAACCTTATATTAGAAGAAGGGCCATTAGACATCTTGAAAAAAATAGAATTGTAATTTTTGCTGCAGGTACAGGCAATCCATTTTTTTCTACTGATACAGCAGCTGCATTGAGAGCTTCAGAATTAGATTGTAGTTTTATCATTAAGGCAACAAAAGTTGATGGGATATATGATAAAGATCCAAAAATAAATTCCAAAGCAAGATTGATTAAAAAAATTTCTTACAACCAGGTAATTAATAAAAATCTCAAAGTAATGGATATGACAGCAATTAGTTTAGCTAAAGATACTAAAATTCCTATCTATATTACTAATATATTTACTACAAATTCTTTAATTAATGTTTTGAATCAAAAAGGATCATATAGTAAAATTAGCTAATTGTTATGGACGAAATTAAAAAAAAAATGAATCTAACATTAATCCATTTTGACAAAGAGCTCAATTCATTAAGAACATCGAGAGCAAACCCTGCTATGTTAGACAATATATCAATTGAAGCTTATGGAACTAAAACACCAATCAACCAACTAGGAAATATATCTGTTCCAGATCCAAGTAATTTAACAATCCAAATATGGGATGTCAATTTGATAAAGCAAATTGAAACAGCAATTATAGACTCAAATCTAGGTATCAATCCTCAAACTGATGGTCAACTTATAAGACTCCCAATTCCAAAGTTAAGTGAAGAAAGAAGAATGGAATTAAAAAAAATTGCTTCTGAATATGCTGAAAACTCTAAAATTGCTATTAGAAATATTAGGAGAGACTCTATAGAGGTAAATAAGAAGAAACAGAAAGAATTAAATTTATCTGAAGATGATCTTAAAAAAATTATTAATGATATTCAAAAAATCACTGATGAAAATATTAGTAAAATAGATCAGATACTAGACAAAAAAAAGAATGATATACTAAAGGTCTAGTTTTGGCCTTAAATAATTTAAGTCATGTTGCTTTTATATTAGATGGTAATAAAAGGTGGGCAAAAAAAAATAATTTTAATAGTCTTGAAGGTTATAAAAAAGGTTTAGAAAATATAAAAAATATTACTGATTATTCAATTAAGCTAAAAATATCTAATTTAACTTTATTTGCATTATCATCTGAAAATTTGCGAAGAACATCAGTGAAGATATTATATGAATTAATTAATAATAATTTTGATAAACTCTTTAATGAGCTAATAATTAAAAAAAATATTAAAATTAATATTTTTGGATCAAGAAAAGATATTCCAAAAAAAATTGTTGATATATTTGAAAAACTTGAAAATTTATCTCACAATAATACTGTGTTAAATTTAAATATTGCCTTTAATTATGGTTTTAAAAATGAAATATTGGAAGTTCTTAAAAAATTTAAAAGAAATATTGATAAAATTAATTTAAATAATATTTCTGAAATTAATGACTTATTTTTTTTAAAATCTAAAACTGATCCTGAGATTTTAATTAGAACTGGTGGTCATAAGAGATTAAGTAACTTTGTAATGTACAATTTAACATATACTGAATTATTTTTTACTGATACTTTATGGCCTGATTTTTCATATAATGAATTTGAAAATATTATTAAAAAATATCTAAAAATAAAAAGAAACTATGGATTATAAAAATCTAATTAAAAGATCTATAATTTCTTTAATTTTTATTTTTATTTACATATTAATATCATATTTTAATTTTGATTACATTTTATATGCAATTATTCTAATTTATATTTTGATCTTTATTGAAATTTATCTTTTTTTTGTAAAATTTAGAACTTTAATATTAATTTATCTTTTATTGTCTTTTACTTCTTTACTTAATATAGAAATAAGTGCTGAAAATTTCGTTAAATTTAACTTAATGATTGTATCAATTGTATCTTTCGATACATTTTCATACTTAATTGGAAGTTTAATTGGTAAAAATAAAATATTATCTGTTATTAGCCCTAAAAAGACATTAGAAGGATTAATCGGTGGTTTTATTATCTCTATTATAGTATCACTTTTATATTTAAATTTTTACAATGATAATTTTAGTCTAATAGATATTATTTTTATAGTATTAATTATAATATCAAGTTTTATTGGTGATATCCTTGAGTCAATATTTAAAAGATTAAATAATTTGAAAAATTCAAGTAATCTTTTATCAGGTCATGGTGGTTTTTTTGATAGATTTGACAGTTTTGTTTTTTCTATAATAATATATTTCATATTTGAAGCAATCATATGAATATAAATATATTTGGGAGCACAGGGGAGATTGGAAGAAAAACTCTTAAATTAATTAAAAATTATTATCCAGGTATTAAAGTAAATTTACTTTGTGCTGATAAAAATGTTAGTTTAATATTAAAGCAAATAAAATTATATAAACCAAACTACGTATTCTTATATAATGAAAATTGTTCAAAAAAATTGAAATCTAAAATAAAAAGTAATGTAAAAGTTTTAAATTTTGCTGAATTATCTAGATTTTTAAAAAGTACAAAATCTGACTTATCTTTATTATCCATTTCTGGATATAAATCATTATATTTTCTTGATGATATTATCTGTAACACGAAAAATTTAGGTTTAGTAAACAAAGAAGCAATAGTATCAGCTGGTCATATTTTTAAAAAAAAGAATTATTTTAAAAAAACAAATATTTTTCCAATAGACTCTGAACATTTTTCTATTTTTAGCAATTTTAATTCTTTAAAAATCAACGAAAAAAAAATAAAAAAAATTATTTTGACTGCCTCTGGAGGACCTTTTCATCAAATAAAATTTAAAAGTTTAATTAACGTTTCTTTTAGTAACGCAGTTAAACACCCTAAATGGAAAATGGGGTATAAAAACAGTATTGACTCTGCAACTTTAGTAAACAAATGTCTAGAAGTTATTGAGGCGCATTATTTATTTGATATTCCTTATGACAAAATAGATATTTTAATACATCCTGAGGCAATTGTTCACTCAATCATTGTTAATGATAATTATGTAACAAATTATAATTTATTTAAAAATGATATGTCCATACCTCTTTTAAATTTTTTAGATTTATCTAAAATTAAACCAAAAAAATATACCAACGAATTTAATATTTCACATTTAAGAAAAATGGAATTTAAGAAAATTAAAGATAATATTTTTCCAATTTATAAGTTTTTTACAAAACTAGACAAATCAAATCCATCCAATATTATTAAATTTAATGTTGGAAATCAAATGGCCGTAGATATGTTTAAACATAAAATAATAAAATATACAGAAATAATTCAAATAATTAAAAAAGTTGTTTCATTAAATTTGAATTCTCCCTTAAATAATATTAAAGATATTATTAAATACCATGAAGATATTGAAAATAAATGTAAAATATTATTCAAAGATATTAATTAAAATTTTATTTATTTTATTTATATCTTTCAAAACATATGCAAATGATATCTCCATTGAAATTAATGGAAATGACTATACTGATGAATTAGCTATATTTTCTCTAATTAAAGATAATCCAATAGAAATTTCAGAGGAATATTCAAATTATTTATTAAAAACTCTTGATAATTCTATGCTATTTGAAAGCGTATCTGTAACAGCAAAAGAAAATAAATATATAATTACCGTAAAAGAATATCCTAACATTAGCTCAATTAATTTTAATTTAAATGAAAGATTTAAAGATGAAGAATTAATCCAATTTTCAAATGAGTTAAATTTAAATAATTTAAATCCTGTATCAATTGAAAATTTTAAAAAGGAAATTATTTTCTTATATGAAAGTCTTGGCTTTAATAATATAAAAATTAATCATTATTCAAATGTAAATATTGAAACTAACACTGCAACCTTATTTTTTGAAATAGATGAGGGCACTATTACAAAAATAAAAAATATTTATTTTTCTGGAAATAAATTTATAAATAATCAAACTTTGAAATCTATTATCAGCTCGAAAACCAAATCTTTGATAAATATTTTAGCAAATAATAATTTTAAAAAATCTAAAATTATTAATGATACAAGAAAAATTAAAAATCATTATTTAAATAATGGATACCCTGATGTAAAAATAGATTACAGAATTGAGTATCTGGATTCAAATAGAATTAATATATATTTTGATATTTTTGAAGGAAATTTATATTTTTTTCAAAAAGTTGAAGTAGTTGATAATGAAAAAATATTAAATCAACAATTATCAAAGAATGTTAATTCAATTATTAAAAGAAATGTTGAAGATATAAAAAATTATTCTTTTGAAATTGTAAAAAATATTAAATCAGAAATATCTAATGAGATTATATCAAATGGTATTGATTACTTCGAGATTAGGATTTTAGAAAAAAAAGAAGATAAATTAGTAAGTGTTATTTTTGACATACTTCCAATTAAACCAAAATATACAAATCAAATAAATATCTATGGAAATTCAAGAACATTTGATAAGGTAATTAGGAGAGAGTTGGATATTGCTGAAGGAGACGCTTTTCATAAAAGTCAAATTTTATCAATTCAAAAAAAACTTAACTCTCTTAATTTGTTTAAATCTGTAGAAGTAGTTGAAAGAGAACTTGGTGATAATAAAATTGATATTGATATTAATATCGAAGAAAAACAAACTGGCACATTAAGTGCAGGTCTCTCAATTGGAACCTTAGAAGGTGTTGGAGTGATCGCAGGTTTAAAGGAAAGTAATTTTTATGGAACTGGAAGATCATTATCTCTATTGTTAAATACAACTCAAAATAGAACTGAATTCACTTTTGAGACAACTGACAAAATTTTTTATGAAGACGATGTTGATTTAACTTACAGAACTAAATATAAAGAAGAAGATTTTACAGTTTCGAGTTCATATAAATTAAATACATTTACATCTGGTTTTGGAATTGCTTACAACATCAATTCGAAACTTCGTCATTCAATAGATTTAGATTACATAATTAAAGATTATAATATTACAAATTCATCAACAGTATCATCTGTTATAAAAAAATCTTCTGGAGAAAATGTTAGTTTTGTTCTTCAAAATAGATTAAATTATAGTACTTTAAATTCATATTTTCTTCCCAAAAAAGGTATGTTAATAAATTTTTCAAATTTTATTGAAACACCTAATAGTTCAAACAATGGATATCTCAAAAACATAATTACATATAAGAATTATTATCAATTTGATAAAAATATTTTATCAATTCAAAATAAAGTAGGGAATATTTTTTCATTAAATAATAATGATGTATTAAGTGATAATAAGTTTTCTTTAGGGGGAAGATGGCTTAGAGGATTTGATTCATTTGGAGCTGGACCTCGAAATTCCAGAACATCTTATGTTGGTGGAAATAATTTAATTGTAACTAAATTTGATTACTCAAGAGAATTAACTAATAATTCTGATTTTCCAGTATTATTAAATTTATTTAATGATTATGGTTTAGTTTGGGACAATAAAACTGATCCTACCTATAATCATAATAGTATAAGATCTTCCCTCGGATTTGGTATTAAGTATTACTCTGCAATTGGCCCAATTGGATTTACATGGGGCTTTCCAATACACCATGAAAGTTATGATATAAAAAGAATGTTCTTATTTTCTATAGGTAATATAGATTGAAAAAAACAAAATTAATTTTTCTAGTTATTATTTGTTTTATTTCACAAAATGTTTTTTGCAATAATATTGCAGTTATTGATATTGAAGAAATTATAGATAATAATGAATCATATATAAAGATTCTAAATGATATAGAAAATAGCCAAATTCAAAGTTCAACCTTTTTAAATGAAGAGGAATTAAAACTAGAAAATTTATATAAAGAAATAGAAGAGTCAAAAATATTGTTAAGTGAAATAGAATTAAATAGTTTAATAAATAAGTATAATGCTAATTTTAATGATTTTTCATTAAAAGTTAAAGATTTTAATGATCATTATCAAAATCAAATTCTTGAAATTAGAAAAAAGATATTGCAAGAAATAATTGTATTGTCAGAAAAATATGCTAAAAAAAACAATATTGATTTAATTTTAGATGCAACTAGTTATTTAATTGCTTCAAATGAAATAAATATGACAAAAACTATAAAAGAAGAATTAAAAAAAATAACATTAAATTTGGAATTTAAAAATTTTGAAAAATATTAGCTATTCTGAAATTAAAAAAAAATTAGAATCTCAATCCATAAAAGTTACATCAAGCATTGAAGATAATGATGTTTTCATTGGAATAAATTCAATTATAAATGCAAGTAAAAATGATTTATCTTTTTTTTCTAATATAAAATACTTAGATGCACTTAAAATTTGCAAAGCTAAAGCTTGCATTATCAGTGAAGATTATAAAAATTATCTTCCATTAAGCTGTAAATCTATTGTTGTAGATGAGCCGTATTTAGCTTTTGCTTATTTAATTGAATTATTTGATATATTAAAGAAAAAATCTAATGGTCAAATTTCTAAATTTTCATTTGTTGATAATACTTCAAAAATAGGTGAAAATGTTCAAATTGATAATTTTAGTATTATAGGTTCAAATACTAAAATTGGTAAAAATGTTGTCATAGGTTCTAATTCTAAAATTGGACCAAATGTAATTATTGAGGATAATTCAATCATCAACGATAATGTTACAATGATTAATACAGTAATACAAAAAAACTGTGAAATTAAACCAGGTGCTAGAATAGGGTTTGCTGGATTTGGATTTGAAGAAAAAAGTAAAAAAAAAATAAATCATATTGGCAACGTTATAATTGAAAAAAATTCTACTATTGGCTCGAATACTACAATTGATAGAGCTGTTTTTGAAAGCACATTTATTGGTGAATTTTCTCAAATTGATAATTTGGTTCAAATTGCTCATAATGTAATAATTGGTAAACATGCTATAATTGCAGCACAGGTAGGTATTGCTGGTAGCACAACAATAGGAAGCTTTGTAAAAATTGGAGGTCAAGCAGGAATTTCAGGTCATTTAAAAATTGGTAATAATGTAACAATTGCTGCCAAAAGTGGCGTTACAAAAAATATTCAAGATGATAAAGTGGTAGCTGGATTTCCAGCTAAAGATATAAATCTCTGGAAAAGAGAAGTAATTAAACTTGGTAAAGAAATATGATTTTAAATATTAATGAAATTAAGGAGTTAATACCTCATAGAAGCCCCTTTTTATTTATTGAAAGATGTGAAATTAAAACCCCTGGTGAACATGGAATAGCTTACAAAACATTTAGACAAAATGAATATTTTTTTGAGGGACACTTTCCAAATAAGCCAATCGTTCCAGGAGTAATAATAGTTGAGGCTATGGCTCAAACTGCCGGTGTAGTAGTCTCTTATAAACTAAAAGAGTTTAAGGAAAAATCAGTACTATTTATGAGTATTAATAAAGCAAAGTTTAGAAAACCTATAGTTCCAAGTGATAATGTAAGTTTTGAAGTCAAGTTTGTAAATAGAGTTAGGGATGTGTATAAATTCTATGGAATTTGCTATAAGGGCAGTATTAAAGTTAGTGAGTCTGAGTTTTCGGCAATGATAACTTACAAGTAATATTTTGTAATAATTAAATAATTCAAAATTTAATATTTTGTTTTAATAGAGTAAAATGATACATTCTTCATCTATAGTATCCAAAAATGCAATTATTCACGAAAGCAGCTTTATAGGACCATTATGTATAATTGGAGACAATGTACATATTGGAAAAAACAACAAGCTGATTTCAAATGTATCTATAGTAGGTAATACAATTATTAAAGATAACAATTCTTTTTATCCTTTTTCATCTATAGGATCTGAACCACAAGATTTAAAATTTGAGAATGAAAAATCTTTTTTACAAATTGGAAATAATAATAAATTTAGAGAAAATGTTACCGTTAATCCAGGTACTAGTGGCGGCGGTTTAAAAACAATAATAAAGGATAATTGTTTATTTATGGTTGGTTCACACATTGCTCATGACTGTAAAATCAATTCAAATGTTATATTGGCAAATAATGCTACGTTAGCTGGACACGTTGAAATTGATAATAATGCAATTCTTGGAGGTAATTCAGCAATCCATCAATTTGTAAGAATTGGAAAATATGCAATGATCGGAGGAATGAGTGGTGTTGAAAAAGATATAATTCCATATGGCCTATACACAGGAATAAGAGAAAATTTAAAAAGTTTAAACCTCATTGGTTTAAAAAGAAAAGGCTTAAAGCCTGATAAAATTAGTGAAATTAAAAAATTAGTAAAAATAATTTTTGATAAAAATAATACTATTCAAAATAATATAAAAAAAAATATTGTTACTAATTCTCAAATATTAGAAATTGAAGAAATAGCTCAATTTTTAAATTTAAATTCAAAAAGAGGCATTAGTACTTTTGATAATGACTAAAATTGGTATAATTGCTGGCGATGGTAATCTGCCTCTTTATATTGGCAAATCACTTTTAAATAAAAATTATGATATCACTTTTTTATCTTTAAATAATAAAAATAATAAATTTTATGCTAATCATAATATTGTAGATATTGATATTTTATCAATAAAAAAAATTTTTAAAGTATTAGATTCAAATAATATTAAATATATTATTTTTGCAGGGAGTATAAAGAGACCAGGAATAAAAGATTTAGGATTTGATATACCCACATTTGTACTTGCTAAAAATCTTCTATTAGAAAAAAAAGGTGACAATAATCTCTTAATAAGTTTAAAGAATTATTTTGAAACTAAAGGGTATATTTTTTTTAATTGGACAAAATATTGTAAAGAATTATTTGCAAATGAAATAAATTTGACAAATATCAAACCTTCAAAAAAAGCTATTTTAAATTTAAAAAAAGCAAAATCAATATATCAAATCTATAAAAAATTAGATGTTGGTCAGGCAATGATAATTCAAAATCAATTAGTTCTAGGATTAGAAGCTATAGAAGGTACAGACATGTTATTAAAAAGATGTGAAGAATATAAAAGAAAGGATGACAATGGAGTATTATTTAAATTTGCAAAACAAAATCAGAGTAATCTTATTGATATCCCTTTAATTGGCTTAGATACAATAAAAAATTTAAAAAAATATGATTATGAAGGTGTATATTTACAAAAAAATAAATGTTTAATCTTAGATAAGGAAAAAATTATTCATTACGCTAATCAAAATAATTTATTTATCTCATCTGTGGAAATAAATTGAGAAAAATAAAAATCTTTGTATGCTGTACAGAGCAATCTGGTGAAAATATTTGTTCCAATATTTTATCAAGAATAAATATAGATAAATATCAATTTGATGGCGTTTGTGGAGAACAATCTGAAAAATATATTTCTAATAAAATTTATGATTTGTCTGAATTTAAATCAATAGGACTTTTTGAAATCATACTATCAATCCCCAAATATACAAAAATGATAAAAAGATTAAAAAACTTAATTATTGATAATAATTATGATTTAGTATTAACTATTGACTCTCCTGATTTTAATTTTAATTTAGTAAATCAGTTAAGAAAATCAAATTATAACAATAAAATAATACATATAGTTGCTCCAACAGTTTGGGCATGGAGGTCATACAGAGCCAAAAAATTTGCAAATATTTTCGATGAAATTTTTTTACTATTTAATTTTGAAAAAAAATATTTTGATTTTAAAAATTTAAAAAAAACTTTTATTGGTCACCCAATTTATCATATAAAAAAAAGACAAAATAAAGAAAATTATAAGTACATCTCTTTTTTACCTGGCAGTAGACAAAATGAAGTATTAAAACTTATAAAATATTTTAATCATATTGAAAAATATATAAGTAAAAGTAATTTAAATTTTAAAATTTTTATTCCAACATTGCCACATCTTGTTTCTTTAATAAAAGAATATACAAAACTATGGAAAACTGAAACAATTATATCAACTGATATCGATAAATTTGATCATTATTATGATGATGTTTACATAAGTATAACTTGCTCAGGAACTGCCTCTCTAGAAATTGCAAAGAGAAATATACCTCAAATTGTAATCTATAAACTAAATTTCTTTACAGAATTATTATTTAAACCTCTTGTAAGAGTAAAATTTGCAAATATTATAAATATCATTAGCAATCAAATGATTATACCAGAAATTACAAATTCAAATTTAAATGAAAGAAAATTATTAAGTACTTTTTTAACTTTATTTAATGATAGAAAAAAACAAGTAAGTCAAATTAACTCTATTAATATTTATCTTAAAGAAATTGTTAATGAATATAGTCCTTATGATGTATGTGTAGAAAGGATAAGTAAGCTAATTAATTAACCTTTCTTCCATAGCCAATTAAATATTGATTTTTTCTCTCTTATAGACTCAATTTGATAAGTTCTTGCATTATATCCAGTATATAATTGACGTGGTCTTCCAATTTTATTAATTGGATCTTCTATCATCTCTTTCCACTGAGATATCCATCCAACAGTTCTTCCAATTGCAAATAGTACAGTAAACATGCTTGTTGGGAAACCTAAAGCTTTAAGAATAATGCCAGAATAAAAATCTACATTTGGGAATAATTTTTTACTAATAAAATATTCATCTTTCAAAGCTATTTTTTCTAACTCTATTGCAATTTTAAGCAATGGGTCGTCTTGCATATTTAGCTCTTCTAAAACCTCATGAGCACTCTCTTTCATTACAGTGGCTCGGGGATCATAATTTTTATAAACTCGATGCCCAAAACCCATTAGTCTAAATGAGTCATTCTTATCTTTTGCTTTATCTATAAATTTTTGAATATTTGATATGTCGCCAATCTCTTCCAACATTTTAATTACTGCTTCATTAGCACCTCCATGTGCAGGCCCCCATAATGATGCAATACCAGCAGCAATGCAGGCAAAAGGGTTTGCTCCAGAAGAACCTGCCAATCTTACTGTTGAAGTAGAAGCATTTTGTTCATGATCAGCATGTAAAGTAAAAAATCTATCCATTGCTTTGACAATTTTTGGACTTACTTTGTAATCTTCTGAAGGGACTGAAAATGTCATATATAAAAAATTCTCTGCATAAGAAAGATCATTTCTTGGATAAACAAAAGGCTGTCCAATAGAATATTTATATGCCATTGCACCTATTGTGGGAATTTTTGCTATTAATCTATGACAAGCAATCATTCTTTGATTAATATCTGAAAAATCAGCACTATCATGTTAGAAGGCTGAAAGTG
>MDTG01044344.1_pt1 | contig 17734 bp, 16 predicted proteins | sample 811421 | NCBI WGS metagenome assembly MDTG01 (sample SAMN05326645, study PRJNA326480) | marine metagenome | isolation source: seawater | place: Pacific Ocean: South East | collected 2011 | reverse complement strand
CTTTTTTGATATTGCATAAATATTTTTTGGTTTCAATTCTTCAGTTTCCTTTAATGGAAATTTTTTACTATCACCATAAACTGAACTAGATGAAGCATATAGCATTTTTTTTACGCAAAGCTGTTTAGCTAAATCAAGTATATTTAGAAAACCAAATATATTGGTTTCGATGTATTTTTTGGGTTTGATAAAAGAGTACCTTACACCAGCTTGAGCTGCTAAATGAAAAATCAAATCAATTTTTTGATTTTTAAAATCTATTTTCTTAACTTTATTAACATCTTTTTTAATTAAAAAAAAATTTTTAAATTTTTTAAGTTGTAGAAGCCTTTTTTTTTTATAATTTACTGAATAATAATCATCTAAATTGTCTATACCTACAATTCTATGATTTTGCTCTAGAAGCCTATAAGCCAAACTAAACCCAATAAATCCTGCAACACCTGTGATTATAATTCTCATTATATTTTTTTAAAATTTTTTAAATATTTATATATAAATATAATTAAGACTAACAATTTATTTTGATTATTATCTAATCTAATACTTATTTCCTCAAAAAAGTGATCTCTAAATTTTATTGTACTTGAAAAACCTCCACGTCGAAAAATACCAAATATTTCACTTTTTTTGGTTCCTACTCCTTTAAGTTTATTTTTAACTATCATTCTAAAAAAATAGTCATAATCAGCAGAATACTTATACTTCAAATTATACAATCCTACTTTTTTGGCTGAATTTGTTTTGATAAAAAAACCGGTTGAGTGACTTGAATAAAATCCCCAACTCCAGAAAATTTTATAAGGTTTGTATCCATATAAAATACCCCAATGCTTTTTTACTGCGCCAAAAATAAAATCTTTATCAGGAAAATTTAAAATATATCTTTTAACTGTTGTAAGGGCGTTACCAGTAAATTTATCATCTGAATTTAAAAAACCCAAATAATCCCCTCTTGCAAGTTTCATTCCCAAATTGAAAGCATCATAAATACCTTTGTCTTTTTTACTAATCCAATAATCAATATTTTCGTCATTTTTTTTTATTATCTCTAAAGTTCTGTCTGATGATCCACCATCAATCACAATATGTTCAAAATTTCTATAGCTCTGGGATTTTAAACTTTCTATTGCTTCCTGCAAATACTTCTCATTATTTAAAACTACTGTAATAATAGAGATTAATGGTTCGTCTTTTTTACTTTTTTTAAAAATTTTTTTTGTTCTCAACCCTCCCTCTTGATCTACGTCTTTAATTAAATCTACACTTTCAAATAATTGATCTTTAATATTCATAATTGTACATTCTAAAAATAATTTTTTTTAAATTTACTCTTGGTTTCCAATATAATTTAGATTTTATTTTTTTTATATCTGCATAATTTTGATTAATGTCGAACTTTCTTTTTTTTCTTTCATCAGAAACAACAAATTTTTTATAATTCAAATTTTTGAGTAAAAAAGCTTCTTTTAATACATCTTTTAAAGAATGAGTTTTACCAGACGCAATAACATAATCATCAATATCTTTGCTTGTTAGTATTTTATGACAAACCTGTACAAATTCAGGACCCCATCCCCAGTCTCTTTTAATATCAATATTTCCTAATTTGAGTTTTTTTCTTTTATTGCTATTTAAATAATCGATTATTTTTTTGATTACATATTCTTTTGATCTTAAAGGTGACTCGTGATTAAAAAAAATTACTGAGCACACTGGTATTTTAAACATTTCACGGTATGATTTTAATATTTCAAATCCAATAAGTTTGGAGAGACCATAAGGACTTATAGGTTGTTTAAATGAATTTTCATTTTTTTTAATTTTACTCTGATAATTTCCGAAAATTTCACTAGAACTTGCGTATAAGAATTTACTCTTAATTTTTTTCATTCTTATTTTTTCAAGAATAGGTATCAAGGGTTTTATCTGAGAATTATAGGTTAATTCTCTTTTTAAAAAAGATTTATAGACGTTGGATTGTCCACCAAAAAAGTAAATTTCATTAAAATTTTTTAAAAGTAATTTTTCTAATTTATTATAATTATAAATTTTAACCAAATTTAGTATATTTAACTTTTTTAAATTAATAAAATTTTTATTTTCAGAAATACCAATTACTTTATATTTTTTTTTTATTAAATATTTAGCTAGATAGGACCCATCTTGGCCAGTTATTCCTAGTATTAATGCAGTTTTCATTTTTTCTATTAAATTATTATCATTTTAGAAACACTACTTCGTTTTAAAATTTTAATAATATAAATATTTATTACTAAATCTATATATATAAAATGTCTATAAGAAATATTTAATCTATGATAAGAATAATTTATTAATTGAAAATATATATGAAAAAAAAAAAAACTAAATCAGCCAATTCTAATTTAAAATCAAATGATCAAATTTTAAAATTAAGCAGAAAAAAATTTTTAAATGATGTTAATATAAAATATCCTAATATATCTGACTTTAGCTCATTGCTGTCTACAAGACAGGAAGTTACAAGATTATTACATTACAATGAAATTTACCAAAAACTATTAAATAAACCTGGGGTAATTATGGAATTTGGATGTAGATATGGTTCTGTTTTATCTCTTTTATGCAAATTTAGAAGTATTTATGAACCATACAATTATTCACGAAAAATTATTGGTTTTGATACATTTCAAGGTTTTGAGAATACTCTTACAAGATATGAGAAAAGTAGAGGTTGGTCTAAAGGTGATTATGGTGTGCATAAAAAATTTGAAACAGTATTAGAAAAAATTTTATTAATGGATGAACAACTCGCACCATTAAGTAAAATTAAAAAATTTGAATTAGTTAAGGGGGACGCAGGACAATTAATTAAACCCTACCTAAAAAAAAATCCACAAACAATTATAGGGATGGCTATATTTGATATGGATGTATTCAAACCAACTAAAGAAGTAATAAAAACTATTAAAGATAGATTGTATAAAGGCAGTATTTTAGTTTTTGACGAATTAAATCATCCAAAGTTTCCAGGTGAGACCTTAGCTCTTTTAGAAACCATGGGGATAAGAAATTTAAAATTAAATTCATTCCATGGGGCTACTTTTTCTGCTTGGGCAATATTAGATTAAATTATTAATTCAAAATAAATTATTTTTATAAACATACAAATTTAAATGAATATTAAATATAGACCAGAAATCGACGGGTTAAGAGCTTTAGCTGTCTTTGCTGTAATTATCTATCACACCCAGATTATAATTTTTAATAGTCAATTTTTAAAAGGAGGTTTTTTAGGGGTTGATATTTTTTTTGTCATTTCAGGGTATTTAATAACAAAAATTATTTATAAAGAATTGATTCAAAATAAAAATATAAATTTTAATTATTTCTACGAAAGAAGAATTAGAAGAATTATTCCTGCTTTGCTATCTGTAACGATATTTTCGTTAATTTTAGGATGGCAAATTTTATATCCTGAAGATCTCATTGATTTTATAAAGTCAATTATATTTTCACTCGGTTTCACATCTAACTTTTATTTTCATTACTCTGGACAAATATATGGTGCAGAGAGTGGTTTTTACAAACCTTTTCTTCATTCGTGGTCTTTGTCGGTAGAGGAGCAATATTATATTTTCTTTCCAATTATATTTTATCTAACTTTTAAATATTTCAAAAAATATCTACTTCAAATTTTTTTTTTAGGTTTTTTTTTAAGCATTTTTTTTGCAGAGTGGGCTAGTAAAAGTCATCCTTCTTTTAATTTCTATATGCTACCAGCAAGAGGTTGGGAACTAATTTGTGGTTCAATTTTGGCATTTATGGAAATGGATAAAAAAAAATATTTTTATAAAAAAAATTCTTTTATTTACAAATCCTTACCTATGTTAGGTTTAACATTAATAGTAATATCATTTATTTTTTTTCATGACAGAATTCATCATCCATCATTAATAACAATTATACCAGTGGCAGGTGTAAGTTTAATGATACATTTCTCAAACAGTAACGAAATAACATATAAAATTTTCACATCTAAAATTTTAGTATTTTTTGGACTTCTTTCCTACTCTTTATATTTATGGCACTACCCAATACTTACTTTTGATAAAATCCTTGAATTTTCCAATGAATCAATATCAAAAAAAATTTTAATTTTTATTTTCATTATAATTTTTTCAATTATTTCATATTTTTTTATAGAAAAACCAGCAAGAAATAAAAAAAATTCATTTAAATTAATTATAAGTTTAATAGGTTTGACTGTTCTAACAGTTGTATTGATTTCAGATAATATTATTAAAAATAGAGGTTTTAATAAAAATTTTCCATTAAATTTAGATATTTCAACCAAACCAAATGTAAAGAAGATACTAGAAAGAAATAATTGTGAGGATTTAATTAACTGTGATTTTAGAAATTTAACCAGTAAAAATAATCTAATTTTAATTGGAGACAGTCATATGGAAACTATTTTTCCAATTATTTACGAGAAATATAAAAATCAATATAATTTAGTAACCTCATTAATGAGTGGGTGCCAATTAATTTTAAATACAAATAGAGTTAATAAGAGAACAAATAAAATTTCTGATTGTAATTCTGACACTCAAAATCAAAGATTAAAATTTTTAGAAAATTATAAAAACTCAATTGTTATAATTGGTGGAAGATTACCACTAATAATTAATGAAGAAAGATTTAATAATTATGAAGGAGCATTTAAAGGTGAAATGATTGATTATATGCAGAACGATGATAAATCTCTAAATTCATTAAATAAAAGGCAAAACCATATATTTAAAAATTATCAACTTACTATTGAAAAATTATTGGAATTTAATAACAAAATTATTATAGTTTACCCAATACCTGAAGTCGGCTGGAATGTTCGTAGAAAAATTCACTCTCATTTCATTAAAAATAAATCAATTTCTTTAGATGTAGCATCAACTTCTTATGAAATTTTTAAAAGTAGGACTGAATCAAGCTTCAATTTACTTAATAAAATTAAACATAAAAATATTCTGAAAATATATCCTCATAATTTATTTTGTGACAATTTGCTAAAAAATAGATGCATTTCTCATAATAGTAAAAAATTATTTTATTCTGATAGTCACCATATGTCTACTTACGGTGCAGAAGAGATTGCCAATTTAATTATTAAAAAGATAAATAATTTCCAAAAAAAAAGTAAATAGGATAAATTAAAATTTTATGAATTATTTTATTTCTGCCTCGCCAGGGTCTGCCTCAAAAACTTTGCTAGCAAGATTTGAGCAACTAACAGATTCTAAATATAAAAGTTTTAAATCAGGAAGTGGTATTGGACATATAGCAATTAATATAAACTTAGGAATAAAAATTTTGCGTTTTTTAGGATTAACTAATTTTATTAAACAAAAAGTTTACTACCAACATTTTTTTCCATCAAAGTATAATTTGAGTTTATTAAATTACTACATCAAAGATCTCCACTTTATAATAACATATAGAAATATATATGATCAAATAAACTATCTTTATAAATGGAATGAAAAACACGGCAGATGTCCACTTAGTTTTATATCTCATGAAAAAAAAAATAGTATTGATATGGATGATATAGAGTTAAATATTGATTTGTTACTTAATTTCTACAAATTATGGTTTTATTTAATACAAAACAGAATTGTTAAAAATTTTACTCTGTTCAGTTTTGATGAAATCGTAAGTCAAAATAAAACTTATGAGGATAAAATGAACGACCTCTTTAAAAACAAAAATACCATATTAGATATTAGTAAAAATATATATACAAAAAAAAGTTTTGACTTAGATAAATACCATCTAAATCGTGTTGAGCGTTTTTTTACTAACAATAATCATATTGATTTTAGTTTAATTAAATAGTCTTTCTAAATTTTATATTCATTGTTCTATCATTTGAGTTTAGATATAATTCAATTTTTTTTAAGATATCGTTATGTCTTTTCATAGAAAAATTTTGTAACCAGTATTTATAAAATTTTTCAGTAAATTGATCCTGCCAAATTCCCAAAAAATTCATGAGTTTATTTTGATCAATTAGCCAATTTTTATCGTTATAGATATGTCTCATAAAATAATATTGATAAATTTCATTTTTATTTATCTTCTTTTTTTTTGTATCTTTTAATTTTTTTAAATTATTTAATATATTTTTGTATTGTCCTATTGTTTTTGGAGTAATAGAAAAGTTATATCTTGCATGTGGATTATTAGGAGAAGCATTAATTACAGTTGGACCATCAATCAATGGAAATTCTAATGCAGCTGTTCCATGGACAGTCAAAACGAAATCAATTTTTTGTTTTTTAATTTGAAATAATGAAAAGTTATTAGGTAAAATTTTTAAGTTTGGATACTTTTTTAAATAATCAAAAATTATATTAGCCGTTCTATTGTGTGATATTTTATACTTACCTCTATAATCTCCCCTCAGTTTAATATACCAATCATACTGATAATTTTTTTTAGAAAATTCTCCTAAAAAAATCAACCATTCGTATAAATCAGGAAATAAACCATTTCCATAAATATGTACCGCATCATAAAAATCGTGAGGTAGAATCAATATTTTAACTTTTTTATTTTTATTTATTTTTACATCAAACTTTTTTTTATTAAATGGAGATATTTTAACATTTCCAAAAAAACCTGAAGCTGTGTCTGTTTTTCCCTTAACTCTATTTTCTAATATTTTTTTTGATGCTTTTATCCCGAAACTTTTTAATTCTGGATTAAGTTTTTCATATATTTTTTTATATTCTTTGGTGTTTGCATGCATTCTAGGCTCATTTTTATCTAATTTATATAAATGCCTGCTTGTACAGGCAAATGCTTTTATTTTTTTTTTAATTGCTACCCTAATAGGTATTGCATATGAATAAACTGAATGTGATGTAATAATTGCTTCAATCTTATTCAAGCTAAAATAATCAATCCAAAAATCACACAAACTTATAAAGTTTTCGCAATGTATCATGAAAGACGTCGACTTTAAGTCTATTGTGGGCAAGTTTTTAGATTTCAAATACGTATCATATAAAATATCCCCAACTAAAATACCTTTGTACCTTAAAGATAATATTTGTTCCTTTTTTTTTATTTTTTTAAATACAGCTTCTAAAAACTTTATAGACGCATTAATATTTTTTTTTTTTATATTAGGTTTGAAACATTCTGATGATCCAAAAGATTTATAAATTCCATGATTAAATAGTGAGAACTTTTTTGAGAGATACCATTTAATTTTATCTTTCATATTAGGGAATAAGGGAGCACTAATTATAGAATAATTAAAAAAAGGAAGAATTTGAGCATCATATTTTTTTGACAAGGCATTAGAAAGATAAGAAAACGCTATATGTGTTGAGTGAAAAGCGTTAAACTCTAATAAAATTTTTTTATTTGATTTTTTTTTAATAAATAATTCTTTATTATGTTCAATGAGTTTGCGTTTAAATTTATTATTTATTCTATTTAAAAAATTCAATTTGAGTTTAAAAATTATATAATATTATTTTTCTCATAAAGAAATATCAGTTATGACAAAAAAAAAAACAAAAATATTAAAGACATATTTAAAACTAAAAAAAAGAGATTGTCCAGCGTGTAATTCAAATCAAAAAAAGAAAATTTTAGAGATTGACCATTGGATGAAAATGGACTCCCGAGGAAAAGTTTATGTTATAGACAAGAAATACTGTATTTGTCAAAATTGTGATTTAATTTATACAAACCCGACTGCTAACCCAAAAGCTTTTGATAAACTTTATCAAAACTCTGTTGTTGGTTCCTTTTTCAACTATGAAAGTTCAAAAAATACGAAAAAAATCAAAATGTTTGAGAAAATATCTAAAAATTATCTAAATAAAAATAATAAAGTTTTAGAGATAGGTAGTGGTGGTGGAATTTTATTAAAACACTTATTTTCAAAATATAAATTTAAAAAAAAAAATCTTACTGGGCTAGAGCCTTCTAAATCTATTTTTAAAAAACTTATTAATAATAAATATTTTACAATTAAGAATATTTTTTTGAATAATCTAAAATCAAAGAATAAATATAATTTTGTCATAATGGATAATGTATTTGAGCATTTTGAATATCCTCAATTTTCGCTCAAAAAGATTAATCAAATATTACTTACAAAAGGTTTAGTTTATATTTCAATTCCGGATTCTGAAAAGATACACGGCTCACAAAATGATCCATTTAACCATACATGTAATTACAACGAAAGTAATATAAGATCTCTTTTAAATAATTTTGGTTTTAAAATAATAAAATTATCAAAGGAATCAAATTTAATTAATCTCTTAGCTTTAAAAGATGATAATCTAAAAAGGGAAAAATTTGTCACCTCTAATGTATTTAGAAAAAAATTAAATAAAAAAATGAGCCTGATAAATAAAAGAGTGTATATTATTAGAAAAAAAGCTGAAAAAATAAAAGAAGAAATCAACAAAAATAAAGAAAAAGTTGTCATTTTTGGCTCTGGAAATTATTCGTTATGGATTTTAAATATGCTTAATATTAATAAATATGTTGAATTTGGCTTCGATAATAATGAAATTTATCAGGATAAAATACGAAATAATATTTTAATTTTAAATCCATCAAAAATTAAAAAAATAAATTTTGACAAAATATTGATTTTATCTCATTCCTTTAAAAATGATATTTTTCAACAATTATTAAAAATGAATATTCCAAAAAAAAAAATAATCTTATTTTAAGTAGTGAAATTTTTCTAAGCTTTTACCAAAATTTTTTTTATTATATTTACAACTTTCAATAAATCTTTCATTTTAAGATTATTATGAATTGGTAAAGACAAAGCTTGTTTATTATATAATTCTGATACTGGAAAATTAATTTTTTTATTTAACATATATTTTTTAATGTAATTAAATTTATAAATTGGAATATAGTGTTGCTGAAGTCTAAGACCAAGTTTAAGTGCCTTTCTAAAAAAAATTTTTTTATTTATCTTGAATTTAGAAAAATCAATTTTCAATATGTAAAGGTGGTTAGCATTTAAATTATTTTTTTTTTCTAATGGTATTTTAATATTTTTTAGATTTTTAAACTTAGAGTTATAAAATTTTGAAATTTTATTTCTCTTTCTTATTTTTTCTGACAGATCCTTTAATTGATATCTTCCAAGAATTGACTGAAAGTCACTTAATCTATAATTATAACCAATTTCACTGATGTTATAGTCCCATAGTGATTTAGTATATGATCTATCAATTCCATGGGATCTCAGTAATTTACATTTTTCATATATTTTCTTATTATTTGTTAAAATTGCTCCACCTTCACCAGTTGTAATATGTTTAACAGCATGGAAGCTCAAAGTAGCTATTTCTGAATAGTCGGTTGAATAAGATATTTTTCCATTGTACTTTGAGCCAATCGAGTGGCATTTATCATTTACAATTTGAAACTTATACTTTTTTTTTAATTTATAAAGGTATCTCCAATCAGATAATGTACCACCTAAATCAGTAACGACCACAGCTTTAATTTTTTTTTTTATCTTTGAAAATTTTTTTATTACATTCTCTAGTTTAGATGGATCGAGATTATTAGAATTTTTTTCAATATCAATAAAATAAGGTCTGGCATTATTAAAAAGAATTGAGTTACATGATGCTACAAAAGTAATTGGTGTGCATATTATAATATCGCCCTTTTTCCAACCAAGCGTTTTTCCTGCTAAATGTAGAGCGGCAGTGCCACTAGAAACTACTACAGAATACTTGCAGCCTAAGTTTTTTGAAAGAGATTTCTCAAACTTTTCTGTTTCCTTTCCTTGTGTAATGTATTTTTTTTTGAGAACACTTGAGACTTTTTTGATTTGAAAATCAGAAATTGTTGGTTCACCATAGTATAACATCTTTATAAATTAGTTAATTTCAAAATTATTTAGTTGCTTTTTTATATTATTAATCGATAAAAAATTTGTGTTATCTAGACTGTTATAAGAAAATATTTTTTTATTTTTTTTATCCTTTTTTTCAGGATATATTATATAATAATTCTCCTTCTCAATAGTATTTAAAGAATCATGCACAGTTATCATTTCCTCGTGAAGTTTTTCTCCATTTCTGATACCAATGATTTTAATTTTTTTATTTTTATCTATCGCCTTAACTAGATCTAAAATTGAATAAGAGGGAATTTTTGGAACAAAAATTTCTTTCCCTTTCATAACTTTGATACATTCCATAACAAAATTTATTGCTTCTTTTAAAGATAAGCTAAATCTAGTCATTCTTTTATCAGTTATTGTAAAAAATTTTTTTTTTTTTTGTTCTAAAAATATTGGAACTACTGATCCTCTACTACCAAAAACATTTCCATATCTAACTACAGAAAAAATTGTCCTTTTTTTTCCTTTAAAATAATTAGCGGAAACAAAAAGTTTGTCAGATGCAAGTTTTGTTGCGCCATACAGATTAACTGGAGCACAGGCTTTGTCAGTGCTTAAAGCAATTACTTTCTTTATATTTTTTTCTAGACAAACTTGAATTACATTTTGTGCACCAACAACGTTAGTCTTTATTGTCTCAAAAGGGTTATACTCAGATGTCGGTACTTGCTTTAAAGCGGCCGCATGTATTAAAATATCTACATCTTCTTGAATAGCGAAATTAAGCCTGTCTTTATCTCTAACATCACCAATAAAAAATCTAAATTTTCTAAAATGTTTCTTAACAAATTGCATATTTTTAAGTATTTCTTGCTTATATTCATCTCTACTAAAAATAATTATTTTTTTAAAATTATTTTTTTTTACCAAATTTTTTATAAATTCTTTAGCAAAAGATCCTGTACCTCCTGTAATAAAGTAATTTAATTTTTTCATTTAAATTTTTAAATTTTTGATGACTGAAATAACATTTTTTCCACCAAAAACCATCCGTTTTTGTACATCAATTTTTTTTACTTTTCTTGTTTCTCTTAAAATTTCATTAATATTTCTATATCTAAAGGCTAAATTAGCTCTAATTAAGTAGTTTATATCTTTTTTTCTTTCAATATTTTCCTTGAATAAATATATCCATGGTTTCTTATTCATACTTATCACTTCGTTCACACTATTACCAAATCTCGAAATAATTTTATTAGAGTTAAGAACCAAATTTATATAGTTGCTTGGATTGATATATAACTTTAAATTGTTTATTGATTTCAACAAATTAATTTTATCTTTTTTAACAAAAGGTCCAACAATTAAACCAGTTTTATAATATTTAGATAAATACTTTATATCCACCAGAATTTTATTACTTATTTTATATGTTCCGCCCATTAAAAAAAGAAAATCATGAATTTTTTTTTTTTTTGAAATTAAATTAAAATGATAATTGTATAATATATTTCTATCAAGTATTAAAAAGTTTTCACCTTGATATTTATAATTATTAGAATTTCTAATACTTGGTATCAAAGATAAATTTTTTTTTCCTTTAGAAAATAAATCAATTAAAATTTTTGGGTTAGATGTTTTTATTTTACTAAAGTGCGTAAAATAATTATTAGGCAAATCAAAAATAAAGATGCTATTTTCTTTAAATTTCAATTTTAAAAAAATTTTTTTTATTTGAAGTATTCTTTTAATATCTTTTAAAATAATTAATTTCGGAATTATTGATAGTGTTTCTTGAATTTCTCTTTTAATCACTAAAGATCTCTTATAATGACCTAATCCAATTTTATTATTTTTTGAAGTTAAAATATAAATATTTTTTGATATAGTAAAATTTTCTTTTTTTTGATTAACGTGATTGTTTAAAAATTTATATTTTCTAAAAAAAACTATATTTTCATAGTTTAATTCAAGATTTTTTTGCACACAAGCTTGATTTACAATATTAAAAAAATCTAAATCTGATTGAGTATCGACGGACATTCTAAATCCTTTGTAAAGATCTTGATTACTATATGGAAAATAATCGTAATTAAATCTTTTAAGATTTTTTTTAAGATAAAGTGTTAAATGTTCTTGTTCGTGAGAACTATTGGCATACTTATTGATTTTATACCAAATTTTTTTCTTTGAAAAAAATATTCCTTCATGTTGTAGTTTTTTTTTTGGAATTAAAAAATCTACATTCTTATTCTTAAACTTTAAATAAGTTTTCTTGATAAAATTTTTGCTTATAATTGGACAATCTCCAGATATAGTTAATAAATTGTTATTTTTAATTTTTTTTGATAAGAAAGTTATCCTTTCTACTACTTTTTTTTCATTCTTATGAAAATAAAATTTTATTTTGGGATATAGTTTTGATAATTTTTTTCTAAATATAAAGTTATTTTTTTTTTTTCCACTAGCTATATATATTTCATCTATAAAATCTATTTTCAAAAGATTATCGATTGTATGGCTAATTAAATATTTTTTACCAATTGTTTTAAAATGCTTTCCTTTCAATCGTGATGAATTAAATCTACAGATAATGACGGCAGTTAATTTCATTTTTTAAAAGTCTTTTTTCTATAATTTTTAAATTTTATTTTACAAAAGATGTTTTCGTAATTGTCATAAGTCCAATTTACCTGGGGTTTGACCCAAGATTTACCATATAGATTAATTAAATATTTTTTGTAAAAAAAGGGTATTTTAAGATTTAAGTTCTTAAATTTTTTTTTTTTTGTTGTAGTAAAAAATTTTTCTTCACAATTTAAAATATTGCTACCAATTATCCAAAAATATTTTTTTTCAATTTTTTTTTTAACTTGAAGATCGATTAAATTATTTACTTTTAGTTGATATACGAATTTTTTGCCAAACCCTTTTTTTTCAACATCTATAATTCCATAATCTATTCTATTAATTTTTTTTGATTTAATAAGTATTTTTTTAATTAAATTTAATTGATCAAAGTTTACAGCAATGTCTATGTCTGAAGCATAAACATCCCTATCTCTGATGAGACCCAGTAATGATGAATGATCTAGATGATAATGAATTTTATTATAATCAAATATTTTAATTATTTCTTTTAAAGTAACGTGCCAATTAACCTTTTTTATCCTATTTTTATGGACGAAAGAAACTGGATAAATGTAGATTTTATTTTTGGGTATTTTTTTTGATATTAGAAAATTATAAATATCAGAAGACCACATACTTGCAATGAAAATTTTAGAAAAAGTTTTTTTTTTCAAAATTTCAATTGGGTAAATTTTTTTCCCATATTTTTTTTTATTTGTTTTTCTTTTATCAGAGTCAATAAATCCAATAATTTTAAATTTGTTTTTTATATGTTTAAAAACTTGTGATCCATAATAACCAGATCCATATATAAATATTCTTTTCATATTCTTTTAGACTTTAAATAATAATTAATTTTTTTTTTCCATTTTAATCCATATATAAATTTAAGATATTTTTTTGAGTTTTGTGGGATATAAAATTTTAATCCACTATAATTACAAATTTGTCTATTTTTTAAAAAATCTAAAGGTATATCTTTTAGCTTTATACCCTTTGAAATAATTTTTTTTTTTTCTAATTTTCTATAAATAAAATCTATTAGAACGGGTTCAATCAGTTTGATATTTTTTTTGGATGATGTAATAAAATATTTTTTAAATTTTTTTTTTTCTATCATTATATTTTTATATTCTACAATTAATTTATTAGATAATTTTTTTAAAATATAAGAAAATTTTTTATAATCTCTAATGTCAATCGAAATATCTACATCTGAAAATTCAGAAAAAAATTGATTTCTATAGATTGCCAATAAACTCGATCTATCAATCCAATAATTAATCTTATTAATTTCAAATTTATGAAACAACAATTTTAAAATTCTTAATATTTTTTTTTCTCTCAATAGAATATTTTTTTTTGATGGTAATAATTCATAATTTTTAAAAATTTTTATGTTTTGATACATTTTAAGTCTTTTTAGTTGTGGTACCTGTTCATCTAAATATCTTCCTGCAAGATAAATTTTTTTTATTGATGATTTATTTTTTGAAAGCCTTAAAGGACTTAAAACTTTCTTGTTTAAACAATTTTTAATATTCAGGTCATTGTCGATAAATATAACATTTTTTTTTTTAATTTTTCTAAATATTGCACGTCCATAATAGCCGCATCCTACAATTACATGAATAGATTTCATCTAGAGGTTAATTTAAAAATTTTATTTGTAATTTTTTTTGAAATTTCATTTAAAGAAACTGAAAAATCGTTATCAATTTTAATATCTGGATTATTCGGATATTCAGCTTTAATTTCTAAACCGACAATTTTTTTTTTATTCAAGTATAATTTTTTTTTTTTTATTTTTAATTATTTTTGGTATTGGTGTATTAATGTAAACTTCGATATATTTTTTTTTAAGAATTTTTCTATTTTGTATTCTGATATCATGGAACATTGATATAGTTGCAAAAATGACATTTATACCTTGTTTTGTTAAAAAATCTGAAAACCTACCATATGATAAAGCAATTTTTTTTCGACTACTAAAATCATAATTTTTTAGATTAAAAATATTTCTTAAATCATCTCCATTAATTAAAACTGTTGTTCCGAGTTTTTTTTCGATTTTTTTAAAAATTTTTTTGGCAATTGAAGTTTTTCCTGAACCTGAATTTCCAGTAATCCATATTAAATAGCCAATCTTTTTTTTGTTATTCATCTATCCTTTTCAATTTTTTATTATGCAAAGTAAATTTTTTGCAACTTTTATTTACATTTAGCTCTCTATGTGTAACTATGATAAATGTAATTTTTGGATAGTTTTCAAAAATATTATTAAATATTTGTTGCTCGGTTTTTTGATCTATAGAATTAGTCGCTTCATCAAAAACTAAAATATTAGGGTTTGAAATTAATGCCCTTGCGATTGCAATTCTTTGTTTTTGACCTTCAGATACCTTGTTGGCTTTCTCTCCTATTTCAATAGTTAAATCTTGAACAAAATTTTCCATTTGAACGATACTAAGAGCTTTTTTTACTTTAAGTATTTCATCATCAAAAATTTCTTTATCGCTTTTAAGTAAAATATTTTCTTTTAAATTACCATCTATGAAAGAATTATTTACACCCACATACCCAAATTTTGCAGTAGAAAACCTATCAAAAATAAAAATTTTGTCATTCACAATTATTTCACCTTTGTAAGGTTTTATTAGTCCACACAAAATATTAAGAAATGTAGATTTACCTGAACCACTCATCCCTTTTAAAATAATAAAATCTCCCTCATGAATTTCAAAATTTAAATTTTCTAAAATATTTTCTTTTTCATATTCATGAGAAATATTCTTAAGATTAATGCTTTTGAATTTGTTCGGAATATTGTTATTATTAATATTCCTATAAGATTCAATATCTTTGATAATGTTATAAATTAAATTTATTGATGGTTTAGCTGACTCCATTTTTTGATATTGTGCTATAATTCGAATTGTTGAAGGTATAACTTTTAAAAGTGCAGCGCCTAGCAATGCCAAAGATGGAATGATATCAATCATCTCAATATTTAAATAGAATACAGAAATAAAAATACTTAATAACCCAACTATGACTAGAACAACCTCAACAAATAGTCTTGGTAAAATTCCTATAATGCTAATATTTAAATTAATATAATTAACTTTTTTTAGTGCTGTTAAATATCTATCTACAAAAAACTTAAATTTATTATAAATTTTTATATCTCTTATCAACTCTATACTCTCTCTTAACATAGTTGCTTTTTTACCGATGAGAAATAATCTCTTTTCTGATAATTTTTTTAATCTTGTTTTTGTAAAAAAATAAAACGGAAAAATAAAAGCTAAAAAAATTAAAAAAATTACAATTGTTATTTTAGTAAAATTTATTATTAAAAGTAAAATTATCGCAAAACTAATAAAAAATTCTTTAATTAAGATAAAAAATGGATTTATATAATGTTTTAATATAAAAAGAGGTTCTCTGTCTATATTTCTCATTAACAATGAGCTGTTTGTTTGAAGAAAATTTTTTAGAGGAATATTGATGTAATTTTTAAGTAATTTTACTTGAAGATTTCTTGAAATTCTTTGACTTAATTTTATTGAGAACCAGTTGAATAATCCAAGAAATATATTCTTAAAAGTAAAAATTAAACCTACACCTATAACGAAATATATTAATGATTGCCGATCTAAATTTTCTGTACCAAATAATAATTCATCAATAATTTCAATATTAGTTTTTTTTTGGTTAATTAATAAATTGAGAATTGGAAAAATTGAGCCTATACTCAATACTTCTAATACCGAGATAAATATCAAAAAGATAAATAATAGAAAAAATGAAAATTTTTTTTCATTCAAAAAAATATATAAAACATTTTTAATCATCTAATTTTTCCTAGTAAATAATTATTATTATTATTGATATATTAAAAAGAATAATAGTAAGATTGTGTTCAAAATTTGAACATAATTATACTTGATATTTTACTTATGAAAAAAGTAAAGATAGATGAAATTTTTAAGGAGTATTTTTATGTATTGAAATTTTTAGATAAGTCCCCCAACAGTTCACAAAGAAGAATAGCAAAAGATCTAGGGGTTAGTTTGGGAAAAATTAATTATACTCTTAAAGCTCTTAAAAATAAAGGATATATAAAGTTATCCAATTTCAAAAGAAACAAAAAAAAAATCAATTATATCTACATATTAACCCCAAGAGGGATTATGATAAAAACAGAATTAGCTTATAAATTTATGAAAGAAAAATTCAGAGAATACGAAGAATTAAAAGAAGAAATTGATAAATACGAAAAGAATGAAAATAAAAGATAATATAATATGTATTATATTGGCAAGAGGTGGTTCAAAAGGATTAAAAAATAAAAACCTAAGATTATTAAATAGAAAACCATTAATTTACTATCCAATCAATGATGCAAAAAAATCAAAATATATAAGTGACATTGTCGTATCAACCGACTCTAAAAAAATTGCTTGGATAGCAAAAAAGTATGGAGCCGTTGTACCTTTTTTAAGACCAAAAAAATTATCAGGATCATTAGCAACAACAGAAAATTCTTTAAAACACGCTTTGTTGACTTATGAAAAAATTACCAATAAAAAATTTAAAATTGCAGTTTTTATTACTGCAACAGATATTTTTAGAAAAAATTTTTGGGTAGATAATTGCATACGTTATCTAATTGATAATCCAAAAATAGAGAGTGCATTTTATGGTTATAAAACTTCAAAAAACTTTTGGGAATTAAAAAAAGGGAAGTGGAAAAGAATTAGAAATTGGATGAGGATATATAGCTCTAGGCAAATAAGGAAGACGATTGTTCGAGAAGATACAGGTCTTGCATGTGCAAGTAGAGCGGAATTATGGAGAAAAGGTAAAAGGATTGGAAATAGAGTAAAAATTTTCTTAAATAATGATAACTTTTCTCATATAGATATACATAATTTGGAAGACTTAAAACTAGCTGAATCTGCGATACAAATAAGAAAAGATAATAAATGAAAAAAAGAGTTTCAATTATCATAAGAACAAAAAATGAGGAACGCTGGATACTTTCTTGTTTAGAAAAGATATACTCACAAACAATTAAAAATATCGAGGTAATAATTGTTGATAATTTTTCTAAAGATAAAACCATTGAAAAAATTAAAAGATTTCCAGTGAAGATTATTAAAATAAAAAAATTTTTACCTGGTCAAGCTATTAATCTAGGTATTG
>MDTG01071519.1_pt1 | contig 17736 bp, 19 predicted proteins | sample 811421 | NCBI WGS metagenome assembly MDTG01 (sample SAMN05326645, study PRJNA326480) | marine metagenome | isolation source: seawater | place: Pacific Ocean: South East | collected 2011 | reverse complement strand
GGAATCCCCTCTGGCGCTATTTGTAAGCGCTGATAATTCAGGCGTCCCCGGAGCATGACCAGAACCCATTGGCTGATCCTCGTTTGCGGAGGCTTGATCGCGTGTGTCTGGGAAATCTTCCAGATGCCATTTTTCAAACCGGGTGATCTCGAGCCCTTCGAGCGGACCATTCGCTGCGGCATTGCAAGCATGGGTGATGGCGTGATCCTGCTCGCAGCCTATAGCCTTGCAGCGCTACGCGGCGGAAGCGCGTGGCTCTGGCAGTCCGCCAAAACGCCGTATGCGATCTATTTCGGTTTCGGACTTGTCGTCGCCATTGCCGTCGAAATGATCGCTACCTCGCTTCCTGCAAACAGTCTTCTCAGCTGGCGCTACAGCGACTTGATGCCGCGGGAGCCAGCGACGGGCTTTGCTCTGATCCCGATTGCTATGTGGACGATCGTGCCCGCGCTCACGATCCTTCTGATCCGGTTTGCTGGAGCCTCGCCCGATTGACCGAGAGACTTTTTCAGGAAGCGTCGGACACATGTCTGGCCCACCGCCTGATCCTCGGGGGCAAGTCTGCGGTCAGGCAAGGCGAAGCCCGAGTTCGCTATGGTTCGGCCCGCAACCCAAGTAGAAGCAAGTTGCACGTAGGCTTGCTCAATGCTGCAAAGTTAACTACGCCCAAGTGATGGGCATCTTGCGGCTCTTTGCGGTATTCCTGATAGCGTGCGGCTTGTTCGTTCAATCCGCCGCCATTGCCTCCGCTCAGCCGGTTGGGCCAGCCCTTGCCGGCACGGATTGTCAAGACATGGCGGTGCAATTAGCCGCGCATGATCATGAGCAAAGTGATCCCGGTTTTTGCAGCGATCCTCGGTTGGATTGCCTTGTTGCGATGGGTTGTATCGCACCCTTAGCTCTTACCGGTGTGGGGGCAATCCCACCTGTGCCTGTAGTGGAGAACGAACTTCGCCATCGACAGGGCGCCCGCAGTTTTCCAACCTTGGCGATCGGACCCGAGCCCCCTCCTCCTCAACCAATCTCCTGAAGATAAGCCGCAAGAGCCGCTCTTGCGCGGACGATTGCGGTCCCAGGATTTGCGCGGCTCTCGATCACGCCGGTCCAGGGCCCGCATGATCGGCGCTATCCCTTCACGAGAGTAAACAAGATGAGATTCCTTTGTTGGATCGCGCCGCCGATCCTGCTTGCCGCCGCACCCGCCGCGCTTGCGCAGCCGGTCGGCTATGATGAGGCCTTGGAGGCCGCGCAAAGAGATCAACCTGCGTTGCAGGCGGGCGCGTCCCGGATTGCCGGTGCGCTCGAGACCGCCGGCGCCGCCGACCAGCTTCCAGACCCGCGCCTTCGCGGCGGGGTTGTCAACGTCCCGATAACTGGCCCTGCTGCGTTTCAGTTGGATCGCCAGTTGCCAACGCAAATTGTGGTGGGCGTCGAGCAGTCCATCCCGAACCTCGCGAAGCGGCGCGCGCGGGCTGGTGTGGCCGGTTCGGATGTCCGTCTAGCACAAGCGCGACTGGCCCTGGCGGAGCGCGATGTGCGGGTCGCGACCGGAACTGCGTGGTTGTCGCTGGCCTACGCACAGCGACGGCAATCGGTAGCACGCGAAGCCCGCGACAGCCTCAATCCGTTGATCCCGGCAGCTTTGACGGCGGTCTCTGCTGGGGCGGCGCGACCCGCCGAAAGTCTCGAAATCCGCCGTGCATTACTCGAGATCGATGATGCCATCACACGGATAGAAGCAGACCGCGAAGCGTCCCGCGCGCGTCTGGCGCGCTATATTCCCAATGACAATCCGGTCGCGGCCGGAGATCTGCCGCCTCTGATGATTAATCCCGACAGACTCCGCGCTGGATTGCTCCGGACACCTGAACTTGTCGTAGCGGACGCAGCAACGGAACGTGCGAGCATGGAAGTGCGGCTTGCTGAAGCTGATCGTCGTCCCGATTTTGGCGTCAATGTCAGTTACGGTCGGCGCGATGGCAGTTTCGGCGATGCAGTATCGGTTCTGGGGTCAATCACACTTCCGATTTTCGGGGGCCGCCGACAGGAGCCCAGGATACGGTCCGCCGAAGCTGAGCAGTTTGCGTCGCAGAACGAGCGCCAGGACATTCTGCGTGGTCTTGAAGCCCAGTTCGCGGCTGATCTTGCGGCGTGGCGCAGCGCGCTCACGCAGTGGGAACGCGCGGGCGACGAGTTGCTACCGCTTGCGCGAGATCGGGCACAGCTCGAAATGGCGAGCTTCTCCGCCGGTCGTGCCGATCTGATCGATGTGATTACGGCGAGGACGGCACTTGCTCTCCTCGAAATCGAAATTCTGACGCGCGAGGAGGCCGTAGCGCTCACTGCGGCAAAACTTCGGCTCACCTACGCGGAGTACGTCCAATGAGATCTGCAATCGAGAAACTGAGTTCGCGGCAAAAGGCTGGAGTTGGGGTAGCAGTGATCACGCTGGCCAGCCTGGCGACGGGATACGGGCTCGCGCAACTGGCCGAGGGCACAAGCGGCGAAGAAATGTCTAGCGGCGCGGCGGATACCGGCTGCGATGAGGTGCTCTATTGGTACGACCCAATGGTTCCTGCCCAGCGGTTCGACGAGCCGGGGAAGTCCCCGTTCATGGACATGGAGCTCGTTCCCAAATGCGCCAGTGAGGCGGCCTCGGCAGCGGTTCAGATCGACCCCGGGCTTGTGCAGAATTTCGGCATACGCACCGAACAGGCGGCGATGGGTACGCTCGATGCAGAGATCACCGTGACGGGCGTACTCGCCTACAATGCGCGTGACGTCGTAAGAGTTCAGCCACGGACGGGTGGCTATGTCGAGCGCACATATGGCCGGGCTCCCGACGATGTTGTCGCGCGGGGCGCCCCGCTGGCCGACATTCTGGTTCCTGAATGGGGCGGCGCGCAGGAGGAGTTCCTTGCCGTCCTTGGCACCGGCGACAAAGTCCTGGAGGCGGCCATGCGCGAACGGATGCGTCTCCTCGGCATGCCAGCGGGACTCATTTCGTCAGTTGCTCGCACCGGACGGGCGCAACCCATAATCACCGTCAGGACTCCGGCTGCAGGCGCGATCACTTCGCTCGAGGTCCGCTCGGGAATGACGGTCATGGCCGGGCAGACGCTTGCAGAAATCAGCGGCTTTTCGCCTATCTGGCTAGAAGCGGCCGTCCCTGAAGCACAGGCGGCCAATGTAAGGGTCGGCATGCCGATCGGCGCATCGCTGACGGCCTTCCCCGGCGAGCGCTTCGCAGGCCGGATCATCGCGGTCCTGCCGAGCGCCGAAGATGCGAGCAGGACGATTACCGTGCGCGCCCAGTTGCCGAACCCGCGCGGAAGACTGAAACCGGGAATGTTCGCCGAGGTTTTGCTAACGCCCGATATCAGGGAACGCCTCTTGGTTCCTTCAGAAGCGGTCATTCAGACCGGTCGGCGTAGCATAGTTATGCTCGCCCAGGAGGAAGGTGGATATCTGCCCGCCGAAATCCGTATCGGTCGCGAGGCCGGTGGTCGCACCGAAATTCTTGCAGGCCTGGCGCCGGGCGAGAAGGTCGTGACGTCCGGACAATTCCTGCTCGATTCCGAAGCCAGTTTGTCCGGGCTCGAGGTGCGAGCAATCGAGCAGGCACCCAAGGGCTCTGTAAATCGTAGGGATCAAAGTTCCGAGAATGCAACACCAAAAACATACAGCGCTACAGGCACGGTACAGAAGATTGATCGTCGATCGGTGACCTTGCGTCACGGGCCGGTGCCCGAACTCGACTGGCCGGCAATGACGATGCCGTTTGCCGTTGAGGATCCATCGCAGCTGCGATCGCTTGAACGCGGCGAGCGGGTGGAGTTCGTCTTCGTGCAGGAAGCTACGGGTCCGCGCATCGTGTCCATTCGGGAATCCGGCCAATGATCGCGCGGCTTATCGACGGCTCGATCGCCAACCGCTTGTTCGTTGTCTTGGCGGCCCTTGCGATATTGGCGGCGGGGTACTGGGCAGTCAGAACCACTCCGATCGATGCGCTCCCCGATTTGTCGGACGTTCAGGTCGTCGTTCGGTCGAACTATCCGGGCCAGGCACCGCAGATCGTTGAGGACCAGGTTACCTACCCGCTGGCGACAACCATGTTGTCCGTACCAGGCGCGAAAACCGTGCGCGGCTATTCGATGTTCGGGGACAGCTATGTCTACATCATTTTCGAGGACGGGACGGATCTTTACTGGGCGCGTTCGCGGGTTCTTGAATATCTAAACCAGGTCCAGAACGAACTTCCTGAAGGGGTGTCGAGTACTCTTGGGCCCGATGCAACCGGCGTGGGCTGGATCTACGAATATGCTCTCGTTGACCGAAGCGGCGGACACGATCTCGCCGGGCTGAGGAGCATTCAGGACTGGTTCCTGCGGTACGAGCTGCAGACCATCCCGGGCGTGGCCGAGGTCGCCAGCGTCGGGGGCATGGTGAAGCAATACCAGGTCGTGCTCGATCCTTACCGCATGGCTTCGCTCGGCGTCACCCACGCCCAGATCGTCAAAGCGATACAGGGCGCCAACCAGGAGGCCGGCGGATCGGTCGTGGAGATGGGCGAGGCCGAATATATGGTCAGGGCATCGGGTTATCTGAGCAGTGTCGATGATCTCCGCCGCATTCCGCTTGCCACAGCCGGTGGCGGCATTCCTATTACGGTCGTGGACGTGGCACGGGTTAACCTTGGCCCCGAATTGCGGCGCGGCATCGCGGAATTGAATGGCGAAGGCGAAGTCGCCGGGGGCATAGTGGTTCTGCGTCAAGGAGAAGACGCTCGATCGGCGATCGAGGCAGTCGAGCTGAGGCTCGAGCAATTAGCGGCCAGCCTGCCAGAAGGCGTTGAAATCGTGACGACCTACAACAGGGCAGAACTGATCGACGCGTCGGTTGAGAACCTGACCCAAAAACTGATTGCGGAATTCATCATTGTCGCGCTGGTTTGCGCCCTCTTCCTCTGGCATGCGCGCTCAGCGCTTGTAGCAGTGGTTACCCTCCCGCTCGGTGTGCTCGCCGCGTTCATCGTGATGCGCTTTCAGGGCGTCGATGCCAACATCATGTCGCTCGGCGGAATTGCGATTGCGATCGGTGCCATGGTCGATGCGGCGATCGTAATGATCGAAAACGCCCATAAGCATATCGAGCGCTGGGAACACGAGAATCCGGACGCACCCCTCTCGCAGCAAGAGCGCTGGCGCATCGTGGCCGACGCATCGAAGGAAGTCGGCCCCGCCCTGTTCTTCAGCCTTCTGATCATAACTTTGTCCTTCCTGCCAGTTTTCACCCTCCAGGCGCAGGAGGGACGACTTTTTGCGCCGCTGGCCTTCACCAAAACCTATGCAATGGCCGCCGCCGCCATATTGTCGGTCACGCTCGTCCCGGTCCTGATGGGATGGCTGATCCGCGGCAAGATCCCGCATGAGGAGACCAATTTCCTCAACCGCTGGCTGACCCGCGCATACAGACCCGGGCTTGACTGGGTGATGCGGCGCCCGAAAACGACGCTGGCGATCGCTGGGGTGATTTTTCTGACTGCAGCAATCCCCTATGCCCGGTTGGGGGGCGAGTTTTTGCCGCCGCTCGATGAAGGCGATCTTCTCTATATGCCGAGCGCCCTGCCAGGCCTCTCTCCCGCACAGGCGTCAGCGTTGTTGCAACGCACCGACCGGCTGATCAAATCGGTTCCCGAGGTCGAAACGGTGTTTGGCAAGGCGGGAAGGGCCGATACCGCGACCGATCCAGCACCGCTCACGATGTTCGAAACGACTATCCATTTCAAGCCTCGCGACGAGTGGCGAGAAGGCATGACACCGGACGGACTTATCGAAGAGCTCGATCGGGTGGTGCAGGTTCCCGGTTTGGCCAATGTCTGGGTGCCACCGATCCGCAACCGGATCGACATGCTGGCAACCGGCATCAAGAGTCCGATCGGCGTAAAGGTCTCGGGCGAAGATCTCGGCGAGCTGGAACGCGTTGCGCTCGATGTCGAACGGATTGCGAAGAGTGTACCAGGCGTAAGTTCATCGCTTGCCGAACGTCTGTCGGGCGGACGGTATATCGACGTCGATATCGATCGTGTCGCCGCGTCACGCTACGGATTGAACATCGAGGACGTCCAGCAGATCGTTTCCGGAGCGATCGGCGGCGCCAACGTGGCGCGCACGGTCGAGGGCCTGGCGCGCTATCCTGTGAACGTCCGTTATCCGCGTGAAATCCGCGACAGTGTCGGTGAATTGCAGGCGCTTCCGATCCTGACTCCCGCCGGACAGCAAATCACCCTTGGATCGGTCGCGCGCGTCGCAGTCAGCGAAGGGCCGCCCATGCTCAAAAGCGAACAGGGGCGCCTGACGAGCTACGTCTATGTCGACGTTCGGGGCCGCGATCTGGCGTCCGTGGTCGGCGACCTGCAACAGGCGGTTGCGAACGAACTCGACCTGCCTTCGGGCGTCAGCCTATCCTACGCCGGACAGTTCGAATATCTTAGCCGCGCCTACGAGCGCCTTGAAGTCGTCGTTCCTTCCACGCTCGCGATTATTTTCCTCCTGCTTTATCTCATCTTTCGGCGCGTGAGCGAGGCACTCCTGATCATGGGGACCTTGCCGCTGGCACTGATCGGCGGGTTCTGGCTGCTATACCTCCTCGGATACAATCAGTCTGTGGCAACCGCAGTGGGTTTCATTGCGCTTGCCGGTGTCGCGGCCGAGTTCGGTGTGGTGATGCTGATCTATCTCAAGGCTGCGCTTGACCGGCGCGATGGCCCGTTGGACAACGGAGAAATCGACGAGGCGATCCGCGAGGGCGCATTGCTGCGTGTTCGGCCCAAGGCCATGACCGTCGCAGTCATCCTCGCCGGGCTTTTCCCGATCCTCGTCGGCACCGGCGCCGGATCGGAGGTTATGAGCCGCATTGCCGCCCCAATGATCGGGGGGATGATCTCCGCACCGCTCATTTCAATGTTTGTGATCCCAGCTGCATACCTGTTGATGCGGCAATCCCGGGCTCGAAAGCCCAAACCCACTGAAGGAGAAAATGAATGTCTGGTCCAACCCGCGTGATTGCGCTCCTGACCGCGCCGCTGGCACTTGCCGCTTGCGACAGCAATCAGGAAACCGATCACATGACGCAAGACATGCCAATGTCGGACGACATGACGATGTCGGATGAGATGCCTATGACCGATGACGCGATGTCAGGTCAGACGGCGGACGCGGCCGGCGTCGTTACCGCCATCGACAATGACGCAGGCACCGTGACCATCGATCACGGGCCGGTTGCTTCGCTCGACTGGCCGGCCATGGTCATGGGCTTTGCCGCGAGTGACGAACAGCGGGCTTCGGTCGTCGAAGGTGATCAGGTGAACTTCAGCTTTCGGCAAACAGATGGCGGCTACGAGATCTTGACCCTGACCAAGGAGTAGCGGTGTTCGGGCGATGCTGGGCCATGGCTGTGGTCCTGCATCGCCTGCATCATTCCAGGAGCTGCTTTCGCGCGCCCTTCCGCTCACCAAATGTTCGCGCCAGTCACGTTCCGGCGAGAGCGTCTTCCACCGTGCAAGGGGCGTTTGCAACCGCGGCAATCTCGCGCTGTGAGACCGGCGCGGGACTTATTCGCCGGTATCCCGCTCCGGCGAGCAGAAGATGTCATAGAGTGTTTCAAGGACGCGGCGCGCTTCTTCGCCCTGTAGCGCATAATAGATCGTCTGCCCGTCACGGCGCGTACGAACCAGGCTGTCCTTGCGCAGGAGCCGGAGATGCTGGGACACGACCGTCTCGCTCATACCGAGACGTTGCGCCAGCTCCCCTACCGAGTGCTCCTCATCGACCAGTTGGCACAGGATCATCAGGCGGTTCTCGCTCGCTATGGCCTTGAGCAGAGCGAGCGCTTCGCCCGCCTTTGCGCGAATATCGTCGAGATTCATACTTGCGTATATGCGAAGGTATGCATATAAAGTCAATTCCTCCCGAGGCTGATGCGCGCTGACAAATGGATCATACACGAAGTAACGATGATCGCCTTTCAATCGGGCTGAAGCCGCCAACAGCTGCCGCTGTGGAGGCTCTCGTGCGATCAGGATACCGATCGCTGGTGAATTTGCGCTGCGAGGAGGAGGAATCCCAACCGCTCGCACCTCGCGCGGAAGGAGAGATCGCGCGCAAGCTGGGGCTCCGCGACGTGGATTTCCCCGTTTCAGGGGCGTCGTTCGACGCCGCTAGGGTCACCGCGTTTCGGCGGGAAATTCGGACGCTTCCCGAGCCCGTCTACCTCCATTGCGCCAGAGGCAAGCGAGTCAGCGCTTTCGCCATGATGCATATCGCTGCCGAAACGGGTCAGCCAGGCGAAGATGTGCTCCGCCGTGCCGAAGAGATGGGCTTTGAATGGGATGATTCCGAGATGGCGAAATCTGTGTGCGCCTACGTCGATAGCCATCGCGGCTGATAGTCCTGTTAGTCCATTGCCTGCTGACCGAAATCCAGTTGAGATAAATATGACACCTGACGTTCACCCCTTTTTCGATGAGAACACCAACACCGTCAGCTATGTCGTTTCCGATCCTGTTGCCAGGGTTTGCGCAATCATCGATCCGGTGCTCGACTTCGAGCCTGCTGCTGCCCGGACCTCCACACGATCGGCGGATGCGATCATCGATTATGTTCGCGAGCGCGAGCTGCGCTGCGATTGGGTGCTCGACACTCATGTCCACGCCGACCACCTGTCAGCTGCGCCCTACATTCAGAAGATCCTCGGCGGGCAGACCGGGATCGGATCGAACATCACGATCACACAAGACGTATTCGGCACGATCTTCAATGCGGGCCCTGAATTCGCGCGTGACGGCAGCCAGTTCGACTACCTGTTCGACGACGGAGAGGACTTCGCGGTCGGCGGAATCAATGCGCGCGCGATCCACACGCCCGGTCACACGCCTGCCTGCATGACCTACATGATCGGCGACGCCGCCTTTGTCGGGGACACCTTGTTCATGCCCGATTATGGCACGGCACGCGCTGATTTCCCCGGTGGTGATGCCAGTATGCTGTACCGCTCAATCCAGAAAATCTTCGCGCTGCCAGACGAGACCCGCCTGTTCCTCTGCCATGATTATCTACCCGAGAACCGGTCGGAATATCGCTGGGAAACAACGGTAGGTGAGCAGCGGCGGACCAACATTCATGTAAATGACACCATCAGCGAGGATGCTTTCGTCACCATGCGCGAAGAGCGCGACCAGCAGCTGAGTGCGCCCAAACTTATACTTCCGTCCATTCAGGTGAATATCCGTGCGGGTCACATGCCGCCGCCTGAGGATAATGGCACCGTTTATCTCAAACTGCCGGTCAACATTTTTGGCAAACCAAAGACGTTGCCGGACGATGCGGGGCCGCGAACCCAATGAGCCGAACAGGCCCATGATAAGAAAGAAAGCTGAGATACGAATCATGCAGTATTATTTTGCCAAGACCCTCCGTGCGGCCAATATTGACGAGGTTATCGCCAGTGTAACGGACGCGCTCAAAGCCGAAGGTTTCGGCATTCTCACCGAGATTGATGTCCGTGACACGTTAAAACAAAAGCTCGGAGAAGACTTCCGAGAATACAGGATCCTTGGCGCCTGCAATCCCTCACTGGCGCATGAAGCGTTGAAGGCCGAGGACAAGATCGGGACAATGCTGCCCTGCAATGTGATTGTTCAAAAAGCCGATGACGGATTCGAAGTCGCAGCGGTGGATCCGGCGGCCTCGATGCAGGCGGTGGACAATCCGGCCCTGGCTCAAATCGCCGCGACGGTGCGTGACAGGCTCAAGAGCGTGGTGGAAGCACTCTGAACCGGCTCAGCCCGCGAACCAAGGTCGGCTGCAAGACAATTGAGGAGATACCAGATGAACGGATTTGAATGGATGGGCGGAGGAATGATGGGAATGGGTTTGATATGGCTCTTGAGCGTTGTCTTTCTGGGGCTCGGAATTGCCGCCTTGATCAAATACCTGCGCTCCAAGTGATCGGCAGGATGCGAATTGCTTGGCCAACGGGATGCCATCGAGTGACAAGAGAACAGTCTTTGTGACGATGCTCCGCACCATCGATGACAAGCTGACGGTCAGTGATAAGGTCCAGAATTTTGCCGATCCGGTATTGCGGGTGTCGGTCAGCCTCATTTTCATCATCGGCGGGGCCGGACATTTCTTCGCGCATGATGAGATGCTCGCTAGGGTGGAGGATTCACCGTGGCTTGGGATCGTCGCCGGGATCGGAGATCCATCCTTTCTGCTGTGGGTTTCCGGAATTATCTTTATCCTTGCCGGAACAGCGCTGGCGCTTGGTTGGATGTGCCGCTTCGCCGCACTTGCTCTCTTCTTCACGCTAGTACCGATCACGCTCGCGATCCATATCGCGCCTGGACATGTCGGTCCGCTGTTCAAGAATGTCGCGCTCTTGGGGGCCCTCTTTTACATATTCGCGCGAGGGCCAGGTCGATATGCCTTGGACAACGCGCGGCCGTCCTCATGATTTTCAATTCCGTTCCCGAGGTCACTTCACAACCTCCCATGCCCGTGCCCTCGGGTCCGGAACCGGCCCCATTCGATCGAGGCATTTCTGCGATATCTTCGAAAGAGCTAGCGCGTGAGTGAACGCGAGTTGCGATTTGGGATTCGCGAGAACCTTGTTCAGGTGACGCATCAACTCATCCAGGTGCTTCTGGTCGGGTTTGCCATTGGCATGACGCGCACTGTCGTCCCGGCGCTTGCCGAAAGCGAGTTTGGGCTCGCGCGGGGGTCCTTCCTGCTTCTCTCATCATTCGTTGTGGCATTCGGCGTGGTGAAGGCAGCGATGAATTTCGTCGCCGGGCGTTGGTCAGAGCGCATTGGCCGCAAGCGCGTACTTTTCTGGGGTTGGGTGGCGGCTTTGCCGATCCCTATAATCCTTTGGCAAGCACAGGATTGGAGTTGGATCGTCGTTGCAACACTGCTTCTGGGCATCAACCAGGGGCTATGCTGGTCGATGACACAGACAGCCAAGCTCGATGTGACTCGGGCTGACGAGCGTGGCCTGACAATGGGCCTGAATGAATTCTCCGGTTACTTGGGCGTAGCGATAGCAGGCATTCTCACCGCATATGCTGCAACATGGCTGGGTCCACGGACAGGTCTCCTGGCTTTCGGAATGGTGGTGGTGGTGACGGCACTTGTCCTGACGATCGTATGGGTCAGGGACACCCTGCCTTGGGCCGAGGCGGAGAGCGCCGCGCACCGAACCGGCTTGACAACGTATCGCTCGCGCTATGCACAATCGAGTTCGGAGTCCCCCTCCACCAGTGAAGTGTTTGTGTTGATGAGTTGGCGAGACCGGCGCCTATTCGCGATCAGCCAGGCAGGGATGGTCGAGAAATTCGTCGACGCCCTTGTTTGGGTAGCTTTCCCCGCGTTTCTGATAGGTCAGGGTGTTGCGCTTACCGAGGTTGGTTGGATCGTCGGAGTTTACGGGTTTGTCTGGGGCGGAACGCAGCTTGTGACGGGCAGGCTGTCCGATCGCTTGGGACGCCATTGGCTGAATGTGTCGGGAATGTGGGTCTGCGGTGCAGGGGTAGCGCTCGCGATGCTGGGATCCGGCCCGCTCTGGTGGTCACTCGCAGCAGGTATCACCGGTCTGGGAATGGCGCTTCTCTATCCAAACCTTTCGGCAGCCGTCGCCGACATTACTCCGCCCGCATGGCGCGGGTCGGCCATCGGCATCTATCGCTTCTGGCGCGATCTAGGTTATGCCATCGGGGCTCTCGGACTTGGTCTTGCAGCCCACTTCACAGGAGAATTGCAAGCGGCTTTCTGGTTGGTCGCAATCTCGATGATCGTTTCTGGCATAATATTATTGTGGCTTGGAGAGGAAACCCATCCTCGGCTCAACCCTGCCCAACAATCGGAGAGCAGCCTTGCATAGTTTGATCACGAAAAGAAATTTGCAAAACTGGTCTCGTCGCCAGCTTGTGCAAGGTGGCGGGGGCGTCGCTGCGTTGCTCGCTTTGTCCCCGCTTGCGGCGTGCAAGGAAATCGGCAGTGCGCGGACTTTCGCGCAGGAAAAGGTAAAAAGTCTTGCCATTCCGCCACTTGACCGCGGCATAGTGATCGACGGTGAACGCAGGTTCGACCTTTCCGTTTCGCACGGCGAAAAAACCTTCGCCGGCGGCCGCCCCTCCCGGACGATCGGAATCAACGCCCCTTATCTTGGCCCCACTCTCGAAATGCGCCGCGGCGAGAGGGTGCGGTTCAAGGTCGAGAACCGTATTGACGAAGATATATCGGTGCATTGGCACGGGTTCGAGCTACCCGCTGCTGCAGATGGCGGACCACATCAGGCCATCGCGCCCGGTGCTCGCTGGACGCCCTCTTTCGAGGTGCGCCAACGCGCTTCGCTCTATTGGTACCATTCGCACGCCCTGCACCGCAGCGGGTCGCAAGTCTATGCTGGGCTGGCGGCGGGAATCTACGTGCGCGACGAGGATGAGGACCGGCTCGAACTGCCAAACGATTATGGTGCCGACGATATTCCGCTAATGGTGCAGGATCGTGTCCTTGGCGCGGACGGATCGCTGATTTATCCGACCGGTATGCATGCCCGCATGATGGGCGTCATGGGTGACAGCCTGTTCGTGAATGGCACCCCTTCCCCAGTCTTCGAGGCGACAACAGGACTACTCAGGCTGCGCGTGCTGAACGCGTCAAACGCGCGCTCCTATAATTTTTTCCTGGATAGCGGAAGAACAATGATGATCATCGCGAGCGATGGCGGGCTACTCGAACGTCCGATCAGCGCTCGCTCGCTGAAGCTTGCGCCAGGAGAGCGCGCGCAATTGCTGATCGATCTTTCCGATGGAAGCCCCGCGCGTCTCCGCGCATCGAGCCCCGACAACGCGATGGGCATGATGGGGGGCATGAGAGGTATGGGGCGCGGAGTTCGCGATGGCGCGCGTGGCCAAGATTTCACTATTCTGGATATCGTGCCTGCCGGAGCGCAAGCCCAGGTGCGTAGGGTACCCGATACGCTGGCCAAGGTACCCGCGCTCGAGCCGGTTTCTGCCATGCGCACCAGACGCTTCGTTCTCGACATGGGCATGGGGATGCGCGGCGGCTTTATGATCAACGGCGCTCAGATGGACATGGACGTCATCAACGAGCGTGTACCGGTGAATCAATGGGAGATCTGGGAAATCGGCAACCGTTCCATGATGGCCCACCCATTCCACGTCCATAATGTGCAATTCCGCATTCTTGATCGAGGCGGTCGCCCGCCAGAGGCTGCCGAGACAGGCTTCAAGGATACGGTCATGGTCAGTCCCGGCGAACGCGTGCGGCTACTCCTTCGTTTCGAGGAGAACACCGATCCCGATCTGCCCTACATGTATCACTGCCATATCCTTGAACATGAAGATGCGGGTATGATGGGTCAGTTCGTCGTGACGGCATAGCACCTCATGCTGGAACTTGGGCGCTATCGCCGAAGCAGAGCGAAGTTCAGTCTTCTCAACCCGGGGCGCGAAGATCGTACGGAGCTATCCTGACGCTGACGCGGTTCGCACAGGTGCCGGAGAGTACATGAGCGATGTGTCTATCGCATATGACGCAAAAGTTTCATTACCAAATCTGCTTCCGCCAGAGCTTCAAAGCGAGATATGCAGCGGCAACGATATCGAAACCGATGCAAAATGGGCCCCACCAGTCGGGCGATGGATCGACAGGCATATGGTTCGCGGCCCAGTCGAACAGCCCGTGCAAAACGAGACCGGCGACGACAAACCAGAGCGACACCCTTGCGCCGGCGGCGGCCAGGATGATGAAGAATGAAGCTGCACCGATTTGCACGGCGACCGATCCAAGCGAGCCGCTCTCGACTGCGAAAACAGGATAAAAGCTTGCAATGGCCACGAGAAGCGTCGCCCAAGTCCCGCGCTCAGTGGATACCTTCGCAAGGACCATGAAAACAAGAGTGACGATGCCGAGAAGGGCACCGATAGCAATGACCATCACGACATAGCGCCCTGCCAGGAGCTAGCGCGGGTCACGTCTGCCACACTGGCCAAGCCCATAGCTTGGAGGTCAATCAATCCCGAGCTCTGATTTGATCGCCCGCGGGCTCTCATATTGGCCCGCCTCGGGTTTGCCGATCGCGGGTTTGGCGCCGACCCAATCCTCATCCAGTATGCTGCGCAGCAAAAAATTCGCGATATCTGCATGCCGACAGCGAAAGCATCCTTCGGGAAGCTTCTCATTAGCTACTAACGCTTCCCCGCTGAAGGGTAGATCAATGAGCCAGCCGGGCCTTACTGCGGTCCATTTGAGATCGGCTTCGCGTTCGAGCATCGCTTCCATTTCGCGCATTTGCTCGAGGATCTTTGTAAGCGCCGGCCTGACAGTCAACTCGAACCATGCCGGTACGCTCGGCTGTTCCTCGACGAACGCGGCGGACATGACTGCAATCCGATCGACATCCGCTGCCTTCATCGCATCGAGGATGTTCCGCGTTCCTTGCGTGTAGAGCGGCGGCGGGTCGAGCGCCGCGCTCGGGCCGAATGCGACGCCGAGGGTCGAAACGACCGCGCAGCAGCCTCTGAGCTGTTCGGTGATTTCGTCTTTGAGTACATCACACTGAATATACTCAATACCTTCAAGCCGCTCATCCTTAGGGGGCAGGTTATGCTCAAAGGCCCGGATTGCTTGCTCGCGCGCGTGGGCGAAACGCAAGAGACGCATGCCGGTCTCTCCGCCTGCACCGAACACCGCAATCGGACCTGTGTCGTTCATTTGATCTCTTCTCGAAGCAGATTTCGTTCAGGTCGAAGGAGCGGCGAGGCACCGATTGGGCTGGAGCCTCGCCGCTCTCTATTAGGCCTCGTCCGACCCGCAGGTCGTGTAGCCCCAGAAGCCGAATTCGTCCTTTGCCCGGGGCGCGACGACGATAAGCTCCTGCATCTGCAAGCCGGCATTGCCTTCGTCACCGAGCAGCCTGGTCGCGATCCGCAATTCCCCGCTCGAGTACCGGTTGGGCGCATCCTGTGTTACCGGGATGAGCTTGCCGTTGATCTTGATCGCGCCCTGTCCTGATCCATCGTAGACGAAGGACGGATAAGCCACTTCGGTAAGCCGGAACTGGCAGGCGGTCTGCGCGCCGAGAGCCGACAGGTCGGCTTCGGTCATCGTTTCAGGCAGCATGAGCCCCGGGTTCACGTTGGCGAGCGCCGAGGCGGCGGCCTCGATCGGCGCAGCCGTGGCAGGTGGGTCGCGCTCGGCTTCGCGGTCGTTGCCAGGAGCTGTGTTGGTGTTGCAGGCGGCGAGCGGCATTACCGCAGCCGCCAGGATGGCAATCTTCTTCATTGCTGCATCTCCTCGGGCAGGCGCTCTTCGGAGCGCGGGCCGTTTTGTTCGATATCGTCGATGAGATATTTCATCTCGGCGATCTCGCGGCGCTGGGCGACGATGATCGCCTTGGCGAGTTCGCGAACACGTGGATCCTTGAGGCTGGCCCTTTCGCTGGTCATGATCGCGATCGAGTGGTGCGGGATCATCGCTGCCATATACTCGGTATCATCGACCGTCGTCTGACTGCGCACGAGCCATAATGCGACGACGAAGACAAGCGCGCCGGTGCCGATAATGATCCAGTTCTTCCCGGAATCGCGGTACATGCCCCACATGAACGCCATCATGACGATCATCATCATGCCGCCCATCACGAACATCATCCAGAAGCGCGTCTCGCTCCAGAACAGATCGTCTGCATCGAACGAATTGGCATACATGAGGAAGAACATGATGACGGTAGACGTCGACACCATCGCCATGTAGCGCCAATAGCTACCGCCCCCTCCTTCTGATTTTCGTGCAGTGGTTTCACTCATGGTCATTCCCTTTCTTCATCATGGACCAGAACAATTGCGCCGAGCAGCTGATCAGCGCGAAGCCGGTTAAGGCCTCGACACCTGCGAGCACCCTCAGGTGGTCGGTCGGAAAAATGTCTGCCAGGCCGAGCGTCGTCACGTTGATCAAAGAGAAATAGAAATAGTCCATCGCGGTCATCGCGTTGGCCTGCCGGAAGCCGCCAAGACCCAGCTCTTCGCCGATCCAGAAGCCGGCGGCAAAGAACGCCGCTACGGTAAGATGCGAGAAAAGAACAAGAAGCGCGATGCTCAGCTTGTGAAGAAGGCTGCGGTTTTGTTCGAGCAGCGAATGGCCGGCATTAAGTATTACGAGGTGCGAGCCGACCGATATCAGGAACAGCGAAGTCGCCAAGATCAAAGCGAGGATCATGCAAAGACCTTGAAACCCATCCAGAACCCCATCCCCATCATGAACAGGTTCTCTGTCAGCGAGACGAAACCGAGCGGGACGTTGCTGCTACCTCCGACGCAGGCGCATTTGAGCTCACGCTTGTCAATATAGACGGCCTTGAAGACGCTCACTGCACCGACCGTTCCTATAAAGAGCGCGAGGGGCGCCGACAGCCATGCCAGCGCTCCGGCGGTCATCAGGATGCCGGCCGCCGCTTCGCCAAAGGGATAGACGAAGGAATAGGGAACCCACCGTTTGGCGAGCAGATCATAATTGAGAAACATGGTGGAGAAGCTGCGGACGTCCTGAAGCTTCTGGACGGCGAGCAGGGTCATCGATAGGCTGACGAACCATTCGGCGGCCCGGACAGTGTAGAGGTTATCAAAAAAGGCCCAGCTCAGTCCGAGCGCAAGCAGAAGCGCGACCGCGAAAATCGCAATGACCGGCTGATAGCTGGTTTCGCCTTCCTCGGGCTGCGAGCGGCTCTTGCCGAAGAACTCGCGGACATCGTCATAGCCGCCAATGCGCTTGCCTTCCATAAAGGTCTGCGGCGTGGTCTCGACGTCGTGCTTGTCCTTGAACGCGTCGGTTTCCTCCCTGCTGGTCAGGTGATGATCGTCGACCTCGAAGCCTTGCCGCTTGAGAAGATCGACCGTTTTGATGCCATAGGGACAGACATGATCCTCCATCACCATCCGGTAAACACTCGCAGTTTTCATGCCTTTACAGCCCCTTGTTCACACGCACAGCCTGGGGCTGCTTGTTCAATTCCAATGTTCGTTTCGCGTTTTCGTTTCATCGTTCTTCGAAAGAGAAACGATGTTTGTCGCAATCGCCGACATTCCTCCCGTGACTCTCTTTATGCCGGTCGATCGCGCGGCCTGGTACGGACCAGATGGACAACTTTCCGGCATTTCAATTGCAGCCGAATGAATAATGACGGGTGGGGCGGCGCGATATTACAGCGCCGCCTCAAAAATATTTGTCTGGGCTGTCAAACAGACAATGTGGGGCTCAAGGATGGTCGTGATCGCCGCTTCGGGTCTCGACCTTGTTTTCAATAGAATCTGTGTTCGTCTCTTTGCGCTGGCCGGACAGGAATATCCATTCCGCCACGAACACGACCGCGATTCCGATCACCGCGTAGGCGACTACGGCCGGATCGCTCTTGAGTTTGGCGGCGGTAAATGCGGCGAGTACAACGGCGTCAGCCGCCAGCGCGGTGAGCAGGACGGAAGCGCGGGCGCCGATCTCTTCGCGAAGACTGCGAAACACGCCCCAATGGACGAGCATGTCCATGACAAGGTAGAAGAAGGCGCCGAGCGAGGCGATACGGGAAAGGTCGAACAGGACCGCCAGTGTGCCGGCTATGACGACCGTATAGACCAGCATGTGGCTACGGATGCCGCCCTTC
>MDTG01426041.1_pt1 | contig 17737 bp, 16 predicted proteins | sample 811421 | NCBI WGS metagenome assembly MDTG01 (sample SAMN05326645, study PRJNA326480) | marine metagenome | isolation source: seawater | place: Pacific Ocean: South East | collected 2011 | reverse complement strand
TGGCGTCCCCTAGGGGATTCGAACCCCTGTTACCGCCGTGAAAGGGCGGTGTCCTAGGCCTCTAGACGAAGGGGACGCAATGCTTACTCCGTCGAAGTGGCGCGTATAATAGGGAAGCGAATAATTGAAGTCAAGCAACTTCAGAAAAATAAATATATTTATTCTATTTGTTGTAAACAGGCCTTTAAATTATTGGCTGTTAAATCAAACGCGGCCAGTATGCCTTTATCTGAAATAAGGTCTTTATAGCGTTGTGTGACTGTTATGTATGATCTTGGTAAATCTTTTGTGATTTCTTTGATAGAGTGATTGCGATCCAATTTTAATATTATTTCGTATCTAATTTTGTTTTCACCAGAGCAGAAATAATATGCATGCTCTTTTAAATCTGGTGCAGGCTTTCCTTGTTGTTTGTAAACTAAGGTTGAGCATCTGGCGTAGTTGGTGTTTATATCTGCGTAAGCGTTTAAAATGCCGATTTTCTTAACCCAGTCATAGATATAAGCGAGTCTTTTTTTTCCATCTCTTGATATGTTGGGTAATGAATCTGCAGCAAGCTTTTTAGGAATACCTCTTTGGTATAATTGCAGGGCAGTAAGGTGTTCGCTAGTAATGATTGAACAAGATAGAAAAGACTGTTTCACGTTTGTAGCTTGTCTTGAGTTATTTTCTGTATTATCAAGAGCACACGCTGAAAACGATGTGAAGCATAAAGCTATTGTTAGTAGGCTGATTATTTGATTGCTTTTTTTAATCATGAAAAAGTTTAGAAAATAGTTTGGCATTAATTAAATTCTAGTTATAGATATATGAACATGGTTGAAAGGTTAATACCCTCAATCACTTTTTTGTATGATATGAAATTAGCATACAATTTTAGCCTATGTTGTAATTAACTTAGATAAAAACTTTTTATGTGATGTAGCAAACATACATTGCTAATGAATATTCAAATATTAAAGACCTTTTCAAAACAAGTGAGTTGTTAATCGCTTTGAAGGTCTTTTATAAAAAAACTTTCTTCTCTAAAAGGGGTGTTTATGGTTTTCCAAGGTACTAACGAATATGTCGCAACTGATGATCTGCAAATGGCTGTTAATGCCGCCATCTCATTAGAAAAACCGTTGCTAATTAAAGGTGAACCAGGCACAGGCAAAACAATGCTTGCAGAGCAGCTTGCTGAGTCCTTAGGTGCAGAATTAATTCAGTGGCACATCAAGTCTACAACAAAAGCTCAGCAAGGCTTGTATGAGTATGATGCTGTTTCTCGCCTTCGTGACTCCCAGTTAGGGAACGACAAAGTTCATGATATCTCAAACTACATTGTTAAAGGTAAGTTGTGGGAAGCTTTTTCGGCAGATAAGCGTGTTGTCTTGCTCATTGATGAAATTGATAAAGCCGATATAGAGTTTCCAAATGACTTATTGTTAGAAATCGACAAGATGGAGTTTTATGTCTATGAAACTCAGGAGCGCGTTGTTGCTAAAAATCGCCCAATTGTTCTAATAACGAGTAATAATGAAAAAGAACTTCCTGATGCCTTTTTACGCCGTTGCTTTTTTCACTACATAAATTTCCCAGATGAAACCACCATGGAAAAGATTGTTGAGGTTCATTACCCGGGTCTTAAAAAAGAACTATTACAAGAGGCTCTGGATATTTTCTTTGACGTTCGAAAAGTGCCTGGTTTGAAGAAAAAACCTTCTACGAGTGAATTAATCGACTGGTTAAAGCTATTAATGGCCGACGAAATGTCAGAAAAAGTACTACAAGAGCGCGATCCTTCAAAAGCTATCCCACCTTTATATGGTGCTTTAATTAAAAATGAGCAAGATGTTCACCTACTTCAACGCTTGGCATTTATGGCCCGCAGAAAAGGGTAGTCAGTATATAGCTGCAGAATCTTGGTTTAGCGTCTAATTATTAGCAAAAAAACTGTCAAGGTAAGGCGATAATGAATAATAACAACGATTACTTTGGCGAGACTCAAGAAATGGTTCGCCTCAATGTCGAGAAATTTGTCGACAAAGAAGTCAGGCCATTTATAGAAGAGTGGGAGGAGCGCGGTGAATTTCCACGCACAATCTATGAAAAAGCAGGTGCCGCTGGAATATTAGGTATAGGTCATCCTGAAAAGTATGGCGGAACTGATGTTGATATTTTTAGCAAAATTGCTGCGTCTGAGGCCTTAATGCGTTCAACCTCGGGTGGTTTTGTTGCTAGCTTAGGTTCATTAGATATCGGCTTGCCGCCGATCTGGAAATGGGGGGCTAGTTCTCTCAAAGATAGAGTGGTTGCAGATGTATTAAGTGGTAGAAAGATTTCGGCTCTAGCTATCACTGAGCCAAGCGGTGGCTCTGATGTGGCGAACCTAAAAACGCGCGCGATCCGAGAAGGGCGTGACTATATAGTTAATGGTAGCAAAACTTTTATTACTAGTGGTCATCGAGCTGATTACTACACCGTTGCAGTCAGAACGGGTGGTGAAGGCTATGCTGGAATAAGTTTGCTTTTAATTGAACGTGACCGCCCTGGTTTTTCTCGTGGTAAGCCCTTAAAGAAAACTGGCTGGTGGGCAAGTGATACTGCTGAGTTGTTTTTTGAAGATTGTCGTGTTCCAGCTGAAAATTTAATTGGGCAAGAAAACGCTGGTTTTATAGCGATTATGTCGAACTTCGAAATGGAACGTTTAAGTCTATGTGTAATGGCTAATATGACTAGCCAGCTAGCGCTTGAAGAAGCGACGGCTTATGTGAAATCACGAGAAGCTTTCGGCAGACCAATTGGAAAGTTTCAGGTTATTCGACATAAATTAGCTGAAATGGCAACGCAGTTAGAAGCTAGCAAAGCCTTTACCTATCGCTTGGCGGGAAAAATGCAGCAAGGTGAGTCGGTCATAAAAGAGATTGCAATGGCTAAAAATTTTGCAACCTCTGTTAGTGACAAAGTCACTTATGACGCGGTGCAGATTTTTGGCGGAATGGGTTATATGAGAGAGACTATTGTAGAGCGATTATCTCGAGATAATCGTATTCTATCCATAGGTGGTGGAACCTATGAAATAATGAATGAACTAATAGCTAAACAAATGGGCCTTTAGTTTTATTTTGAAAGTATTAAGTTTTGGAGAAATAAATGCTTATTAAGTTCTTCCAGGCGGTAAGAGCAGCTAAAGTTCCAGCGTCTTTAAAAGAATTCTTGGATTTAATGCAGGCGCTTGAAAAAAAAATTGTCTTTGCGAATATTGATGAATTTTATTATTTAAGCCGTTTATGTTTGGTCAAAGATGAAAAGCACTTCGATAAGTTTGATAGAGCCTATGGCGCCTACTTTGAAGGTATGGAGGCTTTAGACGACTTATTTAAAGAGATGATACCGGAAGATTGGTTGAAAGCAGAATTTGAAAAAAACTTAACAGAAGAAGAAAAGGCGCAAATTGAAGCAATGGGTGGGCTCGAAGCTTTAATGGAGGCTTTTAAAGAGCGTTTAGAGGAGCAAAAGAAAAAGCATCAAGGCGGCAATAAAATGATTGGTACAGGTGGTACTTCGCCATTTGGTGCTAATGGTTACAACCCTGAAGGTTTTCGAATAGGTCAAAAAAGTGGTCGAAATGGTCGTGCAGTAAAAGTATGGGAAAAGCGAGGCTATAAAGACCTAGATGGTGATGTCACTTTAGGTATACGAAATATCAAGTTGGCTTTAAGGCGTTTGCGTAAATTTGCCCGTCAGGGGGCCGCAGATGAATTAGATTTAGATGATACGATTCGCTCTACGGCGCGAAACGCTGGGTACTTAGATATAAAGATGGTGCCTGAACGTCATAATAGTATTAAAGTTCTCCTGTTTTTTGATGTTGGCGGCTCAATGGATCCACATATCAAGGTATGTGAAGAGCTATTCTCGGCGGCTCGATTAGAGTTTAAGCATATGGAATATTTTTATTTCCATAACTTTATCTATGAAAGCGTTTGGAAAGATAATATTCGCCGAACACATGAGTCAACAAGCTTGTACGATTTGCTTCATAAGTATTCACCAGACTATAAAGTTATTTTTGTCGGTGATGCCTCAATGGCGCCTTATGAAATCACTCACCCTGGTGGAAGTATCGAACATTGGAATGAAGAAGCAGGTGCTGTTTGGATGCAGCGACTGAAAGATCATTTTGAGAAGGTAATCTGGATTAACCCTTTGCCAGAGCATTATTGGGGGCAGGGTGGCTCTTTAGGTGTTACAAAGCAACTAGTTGAAGATAAAATGTATCCAATGACAGTGGAAGGTCTTGAGGCAGGGATGAAATACTTAAGCCGTTAGCGTGAAATAAACCTTAAATAGCTTATTTTTGTCTAAAAAATAAGCTATTTGTTTTTGGGTTGAATTATATAGCCTTTAAATCAGAAACTGTCCTTTAAATTAGTGACCTATCCCCTTTTTTTTGAACTATTAATTGTTATGATTTCAGTAAATTTACTGAGTGATAACGAAAACTTATGTTTCAAAGATTATTTTATATCTTATTCCTGTTAAGCGCTTTAGGTTCGTTTCAAGTTAATGCGCAAGGTCAATCAATTGATACAAGAGCAAGTGTTAACAAAGAAAGTATCGATGAGCAAGGCAGTGAGATTAAAGCAGATGTTGTTAATGAAAACCTTAATGCTTTAGTTGCAGAAGCTGAAAAAATAAAAAAAGAAATTATCCAGATAAATCAAGAGCTCTATAAATTTCAAGAAGAGTTGTTATATCCAACCAATACGCAGTTAGCTATTTTTTTATCATATTCTGAAAAAACAGCATTTGTGCTCGACTCTATCGAAATTAACTTAGACGGTAACCTGGTGTCTTCAGCATTATATCGTGACTCAGAAATTGATGCGTTAAAAAAAGGTGGTATCCAACGTATCTACTTAGGTAGTTTGTCTGACGGTAAACATAAACTTTCTATGCAATTTAATGGGCAAGGGCAGAACGAACGCTACTTTCGAAGAAAGAAAGTTCTAAATTTCATAAAAGAGGAAAAGGCAAGATATATACAGCTAATAGTTAGTGACAATAATGTAAGTGGTGAACCGCTTTTTAAAGTAAAGCAATGGTAGGAGTTTATATACGTGAGTTATATTAAACGATTGGCCGTTTTTAAGCTTGCTTCAACTGCGCTTGCTTTGCTTGTTATGTGTTCTTCATCCTTAGCGAAAATTCATAATATCCCCGACGAATTATATAATGGCATGATTAAGTTCGAGTTGGATAGCGGTAATTATTTTGACTCACTTGTGCTCATGGATAACGACTATCAAACATCTAACTTTGTTAATTATATTACTGCGCTCCATGGTTTTAATATAGACAAAGATCTCCCTGCTTATATCTCCAAAGCGCTCACATTGAATAACTTAACTGATACAGAATATTATCAAATTGGTAGAGTTGAATACCTTCAGGATAACTGTATTCCAGCGCTCAAGGCTTTTAAGAAAATCAAAAATAGCGCAGCGCTAGAATACAAAGAGCCGTGGGCATTTTATCGTGCGAATTGTTTTATCAAGTTAGGTAGTAATGTTCGTGCAGGGCAGGCTTTAAATGATATGGTCGGTGGAGAGTGGGCTGCCTATGCGTATTATAATTTAGCAGTCTCTTATGCAGAAACAAAACGAGATAACACTAGAGCCTTGGGAGCCTTGGGTATTGCTGATTCGCTCAATAAAGGCAGCTCAACTGAAGCAAAATCATTAAATGACCGTATCAATTTAGCAGCTGGGAAGCTTTACCTGGATGCAAAAAAATATGATTCATCCATTCCATTTTTTAGAAATATTTATCTGGACTCTGAAAGTACCCCGGCAGGCCTTTATTTAAACGGTCTTGCATTACTTGAATCTGGCGATTTTAGAGCAGCAACCCAAACTTGGCACAGTCTAAAAACTTACCCTGTTGTTCATCAAGCAGTTGCTGAAGCATATTTAGCTATTCCGTTCGCCTATGAGAGATCCGGTTACATCAGTCAAACCTTAGAGGCCTATCTTGATGCAAGTAACTCTTTTGAGTTAGAGCTAGAGAAGATAGAGAAGATAGAGAAATTATTAAAAAAATATGGTGCGGCCAAAATTTTCATAGAAAATAGTGATATCGAGGGGCTTGAATGGTTTTTAGCAAAAGATGTCGTTAAAAACACTACACGTGCTGTTTATTATAAGTATATGGTTGAGGATGAAATGCTATATGACCAAATGCGTTTATTCTCAGAATTAACCATGCTTAGCAATAGTTTGAATTTTTGGTCATCACAACTAGCTGTTTTTGACGTATCATTATCGAACAAAAAGAAAAGCTTTAAAAAACAAAGAAGTCAGTTTGATGCACCTAATATACTTGGAAAAATTAATGCTGAAAAATCAAACATTGATACGCTGCAAAAACACCCAAGCATGACAGGTACCCTTTCATCAAATCTCCAGCTGGATGTATTAAAAAACAGCATAGAAGTATTAAAAATCCGCTTAGATACTCTCCAGAAAAAAATCAATCAAGGTGAAGTTGTTTTAAATGACCAATTATCAGAGAGTAAACGTTTAAAAAAACTTATTAATTCAGCTCATGCTCGACTTTCAAAACTGATCAAAGCGCTTGATGTTGAAGTCACTAAATCTGTGCATCGTCGTTTAGCCAAATTGAAATCGCGAATGGTGTCTAACTTTGAACGTTCAGAGCAAGGTAGAATTCACTTGTTTGAAGATATGGCAGAAAGCAAACAGATGAAGAAACGAAATCTTCTTGATGGGCGTTATCAATGATGTCTTTTTTTAACTACCATTGTCATTTATCGCAGCTAATTTTTATAAAGTTAATGTGTGTATGTGTTTTATTGTTAAGCCTTCTTGTTCCACTTACTTCTCAAGCAAACGAAGCATTCACCATTGATATAAAAACAGAGCCTAAAAAAATAGGTGATATTAAACCCGCTTTTATAGTCTATAAGGATAAGCCACTTCCACAGGTTTCTATTGCTTATGTACTAAAACGTTATATTAAATTGTTCGAAACAGCTCAATCTCCCAGTGTGAAAATTGATGCCTTAAATCGAATTAATAACCTGCGTGCTAAGTATGAATTAGACAGTAAGAAATTAACGATAGACCCAATAAAACAAAGCCAAATTGTACTTGATAGTTTTGATCAAATAATGAGTTCGGGTGAGTTTTATCAAAGAATGGATGAGCTTATATATCAAACAGCAAAGGCTACCCAATTCACTGGTAATACAGAAGATTCAATTAAACGGCTAAAATTACTAGTAGGTTTATACCCACGTTCACTTTTAGTTGATGAAAGTATGTTGCGAATGGCTGAAGGTTATTTTGATTTAGGTCAGTACGATAAAGCGGCAGCGCAGTACCAGAAAATACTGACATTTTCACAAACTGACTTTTTTCATCTAAATTCAAAATACAAACTAGCGTGGTCACAGTTTCGTTTAGATAGATTCGATGATGCCGCGAAACAAGCTGTTGATGTTCTTGCATCTTTTCCAGCGCTTAAGAATGCATTAAATGTAGAGCCTGTCGATCCTGATAAGCAAGATTTAGTAGAAGATAACTTGCGTTTATTATCTATTTTATTCTCTAAACAGGAAGGCACTAAAACCTTAGAGTCATTGCAAGCTAAAGTAGGTCATAAGGATTATGCATTTTTACTACATGATGCATTATTTAGGTCTTATCTGGTCCAAGATAGGTTTCAAGATGCCGCAAAAGTTGCGCACGCTTATACAGAAAATTATTTATATGACTTTCATGCATACAAGATGGCGCTGAATGAAATCAAGTCTTATAAAACTGGAAAATTCGAGATACAGGAGTGGAAAGCTAAAGAGCATTTAGTTGCCTCTTTAGGTTTACATAGCGATTACTGGAAACAATTAACAGAAGACCAGCAAAGTGTCATTAGGCCTATTCTGGTTTCACATCTACTTGAATTAGCTCACTTGTACTATGTCAAAATGCAAGCAGCCTATGATCAAGTTTCGCTTGCAGGAAATTCTGCTAATCAAACAAGCTACCACGCTTTGGCTAAGCAATCTGCTGAATATTATCTCTCACTTGTTGAAACTCGTGGTGAAAATAGACTTAACGGGGGGAGCCTTTATCTAGCTGCTGAGGCTTTGTATAAAGCAGGAAACTTTGAGAAATCAATCGAAGTATATGAACGCGCTGCTTATGAGCAGCCCGGGCATGCTGATGCTATAAAGGCCGGCTATGCGGCAATATTAACATACAATGACTTAGACACCTCCTCTAAGCCAAGACAAGATGCTGTATCGGCCAATATTCATAAGGAATCACGTAGAGCAAGTATAGAGCGTTTTGCAAAATATTTCCCTGGCGCTAAACAAACACCGGCCCTTCTCAGTGGTCTTGCATCTGAATACTTCCAAGAGAAAAATTATACTCAAGCTGCTCAGATTTCAGCCGAGGCATTAAGTAAGTCCGGTGCAGAATTAGAGATTCTATACGCTAGTGGTCTCGTGAATGCCCACAGTAACTTCGAATTAGGCAGGTTTAAGCAAGCTGAAGCAGGTTACGAAATGCTTCTAAGTTACCAGAAGGTCGATAATCGAAATGCTTTAAGCGAGCGATTGGCTGCATCTATTTATAAGCAAGCTGAAAATGAACCAATGATTCGCTCAAGTGCAGAGCTTTATCTTAAGGTTGTGGATAAGGTGCCGAATGCTTCAATCGCGCCACAAGCCTTATATGATGCCTCCAGTCAATTTTTACAGATAGAAAAATGGCGTCAAGCAATTGCAGCGCTATCCGTATTTCAACAGCGTTTTCCTCAGCATGCGCTTTATCATGATGCCTCTGATAAACTAGTTTATGCGTACTTGGAAAGCAATGAGCCTCTATCAGCTGCTGAAAAACTAGTAGAAATTGCGAATACTAGTCAAGATAAAAACAAAGCTTCCAACTCTCTATATAAGGCAGCAGAAATTTATATTGAGAATGATTTTGTTGTGTCAGCATTACCCTTACTTTCTGATTTTATAAAGCGTTATCCAAATCAGTTTGATTTAGCGATAGAAGCGCATCAAGCACATATAGTGCATTTTGATAATCAAAATAACAGTAATTTAAAAACTCAGTGGCAAAAGAAAATGGTGTCATTTGAAAAAGGTAATGTGAAGCAACGTACGCCAAGATCAGCGAGTTTGGCTGCTAATGCGGCTTTCGAGTTAAGTTATTTAGATTTAGAAAAGTTTGAGTCTATTAAGCTATCTTTGCCATTGAAAGCATCTTTAGCTAAGAAAACTAAGGCATTAAAAGCAATCGTTTCTCAGTTAGAAAATTTAAGCGACTACGAAGATTCAGTCATAATGTCTGCAGCGACTTATCAAATTGCTTCAATATATCGCACCTTAGCACGTGATATTTTAAACTCTGAACGCCCTGACTCATTAACCGCTTTGCAATTAGAGCAGTACGATATCTTGCTTGAAGAACAAGCATACCCATTCGAAGAACAAGCGATGGATATTTATAAAATCAATATAGATAAGGTTTCTCAGGGGCATTATGATAAGTGGATTGATAGAACGTTCGAAGTTATGGCAGAAATGAACCCAACTGAATATAAACGTAATTTGAAAGCGACACCGTATGCGTCAGAAATGTTTTAAAAATTTAAGTTTAATAGTTTGCTTTTTATTATTGGTTGCATGTGGTAGTGCAACTAAAAAACCAATGATTGTCATTGAAAAAGCAACGACTGTTGAAAAGCTTGTATTAACAGAGGCTGAGAAAGCAAAATACATGAAAGCGCTCGATTTAATGGCGCAATCTGCGTTTACTGAAGCGGCATCAATTTTTGAATCGCTCACAAAAGCGCAACCTAAGTTAACGGGTGCCTATGTAAATCTTGGTGTTATAAGGAAGGCGGAAAACCGCATTGAAGAAGCAGAGCAGTTATTTGCTAAAGCCTTGAATATCAATCCAAATTTTGTTGATGCATTGCTTCAGCAAGCTTTGATTTATCAAGATAAAGGCGAGTTTTCAAAAACCGAAGAACTGCTTCGTAGAGCTGAAGCTATTCAACCAGAAAACCCTCTAGTTAATTACAATTTGGGTGTGTTGTATGAGCTCTATTTACAAGAATACTCTTTAGCTATAAAACATTATAAACGCTATGTGAAATTTTCTAACGCGGATGATGTCGAAATAGTTAAAAGATGGATTCTTCTACTGGAGAGAAAATAAATGATATCGACTTCCTGCCAGTCTTTGATAATTCATTTGTCTAAAGCATGTTGTTTTTATTTATGTCTTTTTCTGAGCTTCTTTTCACAAGCTATTGAAAAGAAAGTTGAAACCTTAGATGAAGTTACTATTATAGGCAACACTGAGCTGCCTCGTGTTAACTTTGATCAGCCATGGCAGTTACCAAGTATTGAGAAAAGTGCAGACAAATCGCCACCGACAGATATTCCAGGGGTTTTAGTTCCAATCGAACCGTATCGTTATAAACAGCAGTTACATTTTTCCCAGTTTTTAGATGTTGATGTAGAATCCTTTAAACCTAAATAGTCTCTGATTTATGCACTTATAGTTCGCATATTTCAGGCAAAGTTATCATTATTATGGAAAGTTTAATTATGTTTTGTATTCAGGAGTTTTTTGCATGTTAGAAACGATCGTGCGTTTTTTTCAAGAAGGCGGTATGTTTATGTACCCCATTGGTGTCGTTTTAATCATTGGTTTAGCGATTGCCATTGAACGTTATATTTATCTCAGTTCTGCAAAAAGAGCAAATCGTAATGCTTTTGATATGGGCTTGTTGCCAATACTTAGAAAACGCGACTACAAAACAGCCCTTAAATTCGCTAATGATTCGCAAACCCCTATTGCTGCAATTATGGGTTCAGGCTTAAGTCGTTTATTAAATGGTGCGTCTAGAGATGACATAGAGTATGCAATGGAAGAAGGCTTAATGGAGACTTTGCCTAGGTTAGAGAAACGGACTCAGTACCTTGCTACGCTCGCAAATGTATCAACTCTATTAGGCTTGTTAGGCACTATCATAGGCTTGATAGCAGCTTTTACTGCCGTCGCAAACGCGGATCCTGCTGAAAAAGCATCGTTATTGTCTCAAAGTATTTCTGTTGCGATGAACACCACCGCATTCGGTTTAATGGCGGCTATTCCTTTGTTGCTTTTTCATTCTGTTCTTCAAACCAAAACGAATGAAATAGTCGATAGTTTTGAAATGGCTGGCGTCAAACTTTTAAACATGATTTCTGATCAAACAAATCAGGGTTCTTAGTATGACGCTTATTTGTTGTCACCTACATTCAAGTTAAGGACTAATGAAGCATGGCTCGACGGAAACATAGGCGACCTGTACAACAAGCTGATCTTGATATAACTGCATTTATGAACCTTATGATTGTTTTGGTGCCGGTTTTATTATTGAGTATGGTGTTTTCACAAACGGCTGTTTTGGATCTTAATTTCCCTGCAAACAGTGATGCATTAGTTGACCTTGATGAAGAAAATTTGCAGCTTCAACTAATTATCAGACCGGATAGCTTATCAGTAGGCGATACAAAAAATGGCTTGATTCGTCGAATTGATAGCATAAATGGACAGTATAATTTTGATGCACTGGTCGACTTATTAAAACAGATTAAGTCAAGAGTGCCTGATAAAACTGAAATCACCTTGCTTTTATCTGAAAATATTGATTACCAAACACTTGTATCTGCGATGGATCGAACCAAATCTTATCCAGCTGTTGTTGCTGCCAATGTCGTTGATGCAGAACTGTTTCCTGACATTTCTATAGGTGACGCTCCTGAGCTTGGTGAGTCTGAAATTGAACAGCGAGGTGATCAATGAAACTTTCTCGTCGTGCAAAAAGGATGAAGCGTCATTACAAAAGAATGGATAAGGCGGGTGGTCTAAATTTAGTCTCATTAATGGATATATTTACCATTTTAGTGTTTTTTTTAATGGTGAATTCTTCAGATGTAAAGGTTCTTCAACAAGACAAATCAATTGATTTACCATTATCTTCAGCAAAAGAGCAGCCTAAAGAGAATCTTGTTATCACTGTGTCTGGTATGAATGTGCTAGTGCAGGGTAGAACGGTTTCAGGTATTGATGATATTAACAAAGATGGTGTTCTTGAAGGGCTTAAAGATGAACTGGTATACCAAGGTAATAAAATGTCGGCTAATAGAGACATTACAGAAGGCTACCCAGCAACGTTAGTGGCTGATAAAAATACGTCATATAAAGTGCTTAAAAGCATAATGGCTACCTGTACCGACGCTAACTTTACCCGCATTTCCTTAGCTGTTTCTAAGCAGCCAAAGAGTGAGAGCAATCTGAGTAAGGATGTTTAATGGCTGTTTCTCAAGATCGTTTAAGTCTGCCATGGAGTAGGGAGCAACAAGAAAATAAACGCTTTAAACTTATCCTTGTAAGCTTACTAATATTGTTATTGGTTTTATCTGTTTGGATTCCGTTAGTGCATGTGCCCGAAAAAGATAGAGATACCTTAGAAAAGTTACCGCCTCAGTTAGCTAAATTGGTTAAGAAGAAAGAACCGCCAAAAAAGATTGAAAAACCTAAACCAATTCCCAAAAAAGAGCCTAAGCCTGAAATAAAAAAGCCAGAGCCTAAGCCTGAACCAAAGAAAAAGCCAATTCTACCCAAGCTTAAAAAACCACAGGTAGTTAAAGATAAAGAACTTACCAAAGCAGTAAAGAAAGCAAGGGATGTGGCTAGAAAATCTGGGCTTTTAGCCCTGCAAAACGATTTAACTGACCTCAGAGCGGTTGTGGATGTTGATGCACTCAAGAAAAATATATCGCCAAGAACTGAACGCACCATTGCAGCCAAAGCGGGTTCGGTTACTACATCAAATGTAATGAATAAAAGCCAGGGAATTCAAACTGATTCCTTATCTGCGCCCGTTGAAACTGTTGCTCTGTCTGCAAGAGATGCAGCGCGTTTATCGGCAACAGATGAAGAAATTGCGTTAGCAAAAGCTGAGGCTGAGGCTGCTAATTCAGTGAGAAATCGGCCTCAAGAAAATATAAGACTGACGACTGAGTCACTTAAGTCATCTTTCAACAAGCTGTATTCGCGTGAACTAAGAAAAGATCCTTTCTTAGAAGGTGTGTTGTTGCTTGAGTTAGTTATAGAGCCGTCGGGCGAAGTTTCTTTCTGTCGTGTCGTGACCTCTGAATTAAATAGCCCAGATTTTGAGTCTAAAATCGTCAGCCGAATGTATTTAGCAGACTTTGGTGAGGCGAATGTGCTTCAAACGACAATCCAAATACCTTTCCCCTTTAAGCCGAACTAGGGGCTAAGCCTCGAAATTAAAGCAAAAAATGTTATTTTTGACGAAAAAAAAGGCAACTCTTTAAGTTGCCTTTATTAAGGAGAATTAGTTCATTGTAAATAAGCGGCCTGAATGCTTCTTTACTTTTTACTGGGATTATAATAACTAGCCAAGGGGCTTAGTTTAATCGTCCATAGGGCTTAGTTGAGGTTAAAAATGAAGAAAAATTCAAAATTAAAGCTAAAAATACCGCCTCCTGTGGTCACTTTAGTTTTTTCAGGCCTTATGTACCTAGTTAATACTTTTTCAAGTTTTGGACAAGGCTTTTTTTTGCAGTCTTTTTTAGTATTGGCTCTATTTATTGTGTCTTGTGTGCTGCTTTTACCCGCTGCTATAGAGTTTTATAAAAAGAAAACAACAGTTAATCCCTTTAAACCTGAAAAAACTAGTGTTCTTGTTGTGGAGGGGGTATACAAATACTCAAGAAATCCGATGTATTTAGGAATGGCTTGCTTGTTAGCAGCTTGGGCTTTATGGCTAGGAAACCCTTTCAATAGTCTGGTGTTCGTAGCATATATTGTTTATATGAATAAATTCCAGATAATCGTGGAAGAGTTAGCGTTACATAACTTGTTCGGTGATGAGTACGTACAATATAAAAACAAAGTTAGACGTTGGATTTAAAGGGCGTAGCTAACGCAAGGCTGTCAATATTTTAAAATGCAGCCTTGTTTGAGCTTCTTATCTATCAGGGATTTATTCTATCTATCGGGGATGTTTATTGTCAGGTCAAAACCGCCGCCATCTCTTGGCGTGATTTGGAGTGGCCCTTCATTTATTGCTTCCGGTAAGTTTATCGTGTCTATTTGCGGTAAGTTGCCTATCGAGAAGGTAAACTGGTCGCCTTGACGACTGATGCCAAGATCATTCGAGTTTGCCCCGCCCACATATGTATAATCAAAATTTCCTTCCGGAACTGCATAACGAGGGTCATCTAATATTTCAGCTACAGGTGGTGTAATAAGCTCTTGGTAGGTTGGAATATTCACAACAAGCTCCGGTGCAAATACTGATTCAACACTAGCGTTTCTCAGTATTTCATCATTCAGCAGAACTGAAGTTTCAGTACTATTCATATGATTTTGAAAGTTCTGTAGCTCGGAAATATCTTGGTCGTTATTTTCAATAGGCGCAATTGTTAAGCTTGAATAGGTTTTCTGTTGCGTAGTTGCTTGTTTTTTTGGGGTGACGATAATAGTTGAGTCTTTAATATATGTTTCTGTTAACTCTGAACTACTTAAAGATGTAACTTCAGCAAAACTTAGCGACGGCATTAAGCAAGCAGTGCATAAAAGCAGGTTTGGTAATTTTTTAACGAATTGATGTTCAATGTTCATAATAATTGCCTAAATAGCTGATGGCTTGGTACTGCTCGTTAATTAACCTAATTATTTAATTTAGCATGTGTTATTGCAAGTCTTTTAGGCTATCTTATTGTTAAGAAAAGTAATTTTATAGAGGTGGGTTGTGTTAATTAGCTTAGAAAAGCTGAGTGAGTGGTTGTCTTCTAAGTCGCCAAGACGTTCATATTTTGAACTTTCTCAGCGCAATATCTACATTTTTCCTAGTACATTAGGATTCGGTTTTTTGTTACTTTTATTGCTGATGTTATTAACGGCTATCAACTATCAAAATAGTTTAATTTATTTGGTGACATTTTTTTTAGGGACTTTATTCTTTTTGTCAATATGGATGTGTTTTCTCAATCTCACTAGGCTTAGAGTCGAGGAGGCGGGTACTGCAAGATGCTTTGACGGTGACCAGCTTAAATTTCTAGTACGCCTGTCTAAAGATCCCTCTTTGCCTTTAGCGATGAAGGCTGGTGTTAATAAAAATAGTGCGAGTTTAATTAAATATACTCAGTCAAATTCTATTGATATTGAAATTATTGGGCCTGTAAGGAAACGAGGTAAGCACAATCTTAATCGACTGTATTTAGAGTCAAGATTTCCATTCGGTTTGGTTGTGGCTTGGACATGGCTAAAATTAGATGCAGAATGTTTAGTATACCCGCTGCCTATTGACCATATGCCAAATGGCGATCCTTATGGAGCAAATGATCAAGAGAATAGGAATAGCTCAAGCAGCGCTGAAATGCACTCTTTAAAAGAATATCAACACAGCGACCCGACGAACAGGATTATATGGAAAAAGTATGCAGCAAAGGATCAGTTAATAATTCGGCATTCAGAGGGGGCTAATATTCAACCTCACTGGGTTGATTGGGACAATTATTCTGGGTTAACAGAAGATCGTTTAAGGTACCTTTGTTATGATATTTGTCACTTGAGTGAGTTAAACACTTCATTTGGCTTTCGAATCCCTGGTGTCGTTTATGAACCAACATCAGGCATGTTACATAAACAGAACTGTCTAGACGCACTGGCATTATTCTAGCAATAAAGTGATTTTATATAATATGCGACACTCCACTAAAGAAAATCCTAAGAAAGTTATATATCTGCCTGTGGGGTGTTTACTTTTTATAGTCATTCTTCAGCTTTTATCTCATCAAATGCATACGCCTATTTGGTTAACAGGCTTTGTTTTGTTGGTGGTCTTTTTTAAAATTATCGCACTTAAAAGCCAGTGGGGTAGAGTTCCTTTTATTTATCGTCTTATCTTAATTGTGAGCTCCTCATCTACTTTTATTCTCTATTACAAAACAAACTTCTCTGTAGATATGGCTGCTTCCTTTTTATTGCTAGCTTGTGTGTTGAAACTGCTCGAGTTGGAAAAGCACAAAGATGCTTACATTTTCATATTTTCCATGCTTTATTTATCTGCAGTATCATTTTTGTTTGAGCAAGGTATAGTTCAGACTTTACTTCAAATTATTACTATAACCTTTTGTTTTTATGCTTTACTTTTGATTCAAGTTAATAGTAATGACAGCGGTGTTTCTAGTTTTAATATAGCCAGGCTTCACGCCAAGTTCATGGTTAAAGTGGTCGTATTCTCGATTCCTGTGGTCGTCATACTATTTTTGTTTTTTCCACGAATATCTCCCTTGTGGCAGATGCCAATTAAAACTCAAACTGCCAAAACGGGATTTAGCAGCGAAATGTCTCCAGGCGATGTGTCTCAATTAGCTAAATCATCTGAACCTGCATTTAGAGTTACCTTTGACTCAATGTCGCCGGAAAAAGCAAATTTATATTGGCGAGGCCTAGTATTAGATCACTTTAATGGCAGAAAGTGGATTAGAACAGTTAGTCAAAACGGTTGGGAAAAAAAATACAAAGTTGATCCAGGTAGTTTTTATGAAACTGATGAGCCTTCTTATCAGGTGATGTTAGAGCCTCATCAGAATGAGTGGGTATTTAGTCTAGAAGGTGCATTGGCAGCTAGTAGTAATCTTCTTCAATCTGAAATGGGTCTATACCGCTTAAAAACAGATGCCATTCAAGCTACTCGCTATCAAATGAGCTTGGCTAATGCAGATAAAAGTCGGCAAGTTACGAGTATACCAACAGCCTATACAGTACAGTATGCGGAACGTATTTCTAGTTATAAAAATCAAGACTTACAGCTACCCTCTAAAGGTTCAAATCCAAAAACACAGCAGTATATAAAAGAGTTAAAGGCACGTTTTAGTTCTGACGAATTATTTGTGAGTTATCTGTTAAATCGATTCAAAGAAGATTCTTTTTTTTATACCTTAGAGCCGCCAAGCCTGGGTGATCATTTCGTCGATGAATTTTTATTTGAAACTAAAAAAGGCTTTTGTGGTCACTACGCAAGCAGTTTGGCCTATATGTTACGGTTGGCTTCTATTCCCGCAAGAGTTGTTGTGGGGTACCAAGGAGGAGAAGCTAATGTACAGTCAGACTATATGATCGTCTCTCAATATGATGCGCACGCCTGGGTAGAAGCATTCATTAAAGGTCAGGGTTGGCTAAGAATTGACCCTACCGCCATGGTGTCACCACTTAGAATTAGTGAAGGTTCTAGTAGAACGTTGGGAGATGAGCGAACATTTATGGAAAATAGTCCGTTCGCATCAGCTGCTCTAAAATATGGTGTTGTCAACTGGATTCGTCTCAGGTTAGATGAAATGAACTATCAATGGCAAAATATTGTGGTTAATTATAATCAAGACCAACAACAAAGCCTTTTTATTAAAACACTTGGTGAAAGTAGCTTATTAAGAGTCGCGTTATTATTTGTTTATATATTTATAGCTTTATTTGTTTTAATGCTTTTATATATTTGGTCAAAGCGCTTAGCTGGTTTTTCTCCAGCAGAGAGGCGTTATATGATTTGGCTGTCTATTTTATCTCGGTTTGGGCTCAATCGTCTTCCAGGTGAAACACCTAGGGCATTTTTAGAGAGACTA
>MDTG01333242.1_pt1 | contig 17739 bp, 32 predicted proteins | sample 811421 | NCBI WGS metagenome assembly MDTG01 (sample SAMN05326645, study PRJNA326480) | marine metagenome | isolation source: seawater | place: Pacific Ocean: South East | collected 2011 | reverse complement strand
CTAATAATAGTATATATACAATATATATACAAAATTGGAGTAAATATGCTGAAAAAGAACCTTTATAGGAATCAATACGGTGATATTTATTACAAAAAAATGATAGATGGTGAACTCGTACAGTTAAGCACCCATACTAAAGATGAGCGTACTGCTAATAAATTACATACCGCATTAGAATACCAAGCCTTAAATAGACTATATAATCCAGTAAAAGACAATAAAAAGTTTATACCCTTTAAAACTCTTGTACTGAAATATTTAGATGAGCCACACCAATGGACAAAAGAAAGTCGTAAAATGACTCAAGGTGCATTGTTTCATTTTGTTAAGAAAGGCATACCTGAAAACAAGAACGCTGCCATTATAGTAAAGGGTAGAGTGAACACTTGTATTAATTGGGGATTAAAGAATGGAATAACAACTGATGTAAAGAAGTTTGAAAAGATTGGTTTATCCATTCCCAGGACTAGAGTTTTTAATGATGCTGAAATGCAACTAATTAAAAATGAGATACAAGATGAAGATTTTCAACTTTTTATTCAATTTGCATATTATACTGGATGTAGAAGAGGGGAACTGGTAGGGCTTAAAGCTTACGATTTTAAACCGTTATATTTTGAGGTGGATGGTAAGTCGGGTAATCGACTTGTTCGATTAAATAAACAAGCTAGGTCTATACTTTCTATGAAGGAAGGCATTTGGGAGTATTCAGGAGAATATATGTCTAAGCAGTTTAAAAAGAATCTTCGAAGGTTAGAAATAGTAGATGGTAGGTTTCATGATTTAAGAAGGACTTTTGGTTTTAATTTAATTAAGAACGGGATGCCTATTTTTAAAGTCAGTAAATTATTAGGACATAGTAGTATCGTGACCACAGAAAGGTTTTACGCTCCTTTGTTAGCGACTAATGTAGAGGATTTTGTACTATAGGCAAGTGTTACATACTTTACGCTTACAAGGTAATCCTCCATAGAGACTTTTTTTTAAGTACCCTGTAATCTTTTTACGTCTATTGTTTAGTTCATATGCCCAATATTTATTGCATTTATTACAGAAATATGGTGGGTACTCAGAGCTACTTTTGTTTCTCCAAGTATCCACCACTTTATCTATTTTTATTTGTTTCTTATCTATCCATTCATCTGCGTCTTCGCCAAAATAATATTGAAGGTTTAGTATTTCTTCTCTATTACTTCTTTCTTCTTTTCTGTCTTTGGAAGCCATGGGTTATCTCCATATAGCTTCCCGTACCCGTCCTAAACTTTTTTATCTATTACTTTTGTCATTAATAACTTTTTTATATCCGTCTATTGAAACAGTAATTACCATTAATATTCCAAATATACCGGCAGTTGTTAAACTCAGACCTAAGCCAAATGCAATAAAATTGACTATCCATTCTGCTATGTCCATAAATATCACTTTTCCTCCAATGCTTTTTCAATTCTTTTAATAATCGAATTCAAATCATAATCTTCTTGCCCGTAAAATTGTACATTGGTTATATCAACCTTTAATTTTATTAAGGTATTTTTAAGTTTTTTAACTTGTTCGTCTAATTCGTATATATCTGCTGAGAGTCTCGACATTTCTGATTTGTAATGTTCTTCTGGTACTACAGAATCAAATACATTACTCATTATGTGCCTTCAACCTCATCTATAATATGGTGTAGTAATTCATCTTGTTGATTTTGCTTATCGTCCATTTTAGCTAATCTGTATATCATACTGCATTGCATTATCATCATCATTAACATAGTAAACTCCCAGTATGGAAAATATTCTACGCTAAATAATGCTTCCCAATAATATCTCATTTTTTACTCCTACGTTTATAGGTTTTCTTTGGTTTTGGTTTTGGTTTTTTGTAAGAACTTTTTTTACCAACAATAAATTCAGTTACATCATTTACTGTATCTAAAAATTCCTTGCTCTTCTTTTTTATTTTTAATTCAAACTCGTCAAGTACACTCATTTCTGGCTCCTTTTCTTTAGTTTTATTACCACACTTACTACATATAGGCGTTTCTATGGATATCCATATAGTGGCGTTGCAGCAGTTACTTTTCATTTGTCTTTTTTACAGTATTTACACAATACTCTTTTTAACCCGTAAGAAGGGAAGTCTTCATATCTATGGCAAGTTGCAGTCATGTGAACAAATTCCCATACCATTTTACATTGAGTGCAGAACTTTAATCTTCTAGAGTCAGTTTTATATTTAACTCGTTCGCAAGTTCTGACATAATCTCTTTGAGGTTCTAAAAACCAATCTGTCATTATTCATCCTTTATTGATAGTGGTTCGATGTTAACAGTCCAGTCTAAATAAACCATCATAGCATCAAATCCACTTAATTTGTAAGTATTACATAGGTGTCTTTTTATGTTTTCAGCTTTTACTTTTTTTGTTTCAAAGTTTTCATCAAGCCAAAGATATATTTCATTTTTCAAATGTTTATCTATGTTTGATTTCATTTAAAATTCCTTAATTGCTTCTGCTAGATTATCTATTGATTTAGATATTGCATATAATCCACCTACTACAGTACCAGCTTCAGCAAAAGATTCATCAATTACATTTATTTTAACAGATTTAAAAACTTCATAAATTTTTAAAAGCATTTTTGCATTAGGCATATTTTTGTCATTTTCATTTTCATATCTTTCTATTGTTTTTTTATTTCTATTTATTTTTTCTGCAAGATGAGCTTGAGTCATTTTTAGTTCTTTACGACGTCTTTTAATATTTCTTGATATATATCGGTTTGCTTCTTTATACGATGTATACATTTAATTATTTTCCTAAACATCTACAGGGAAGGTCGACTCATCTAGAACTATTGTCTAATGTTCCCTGTATCCGTTTCTTAAGTTTTTGAGACTTCAAGCGCCAACCATTTTCATTTATCATACCTTTTTAACGCCAGTAAATACTAAGACTTTTGTCTATGTTCATATAACTTGCGTCTTCTTCAAATCTATGGAGAAAGATATTTTTAATGAGAAGTCTCAAATTAAAAGGGGATAGCATAGGCGTTAATTCGCTGTATAAAAACCCATTGCGTTAGGTCTCTTTTATAGCAACTATCCCCAAAAATCATTTAATCACAATTTCCTGATGCACATTCCATGCTATCAAGTAACTCTTTTTCAGTAACTGTTTTTCTATCAAAAGACTTCATAGCATCATTGAATTTTCTGTGTATGTCATTCATTTGATGAGCAAGTTCACTATCTCTGTCTTTTTCATATAAGGCTTCTACAATTTGCTTTACTTCATTTAATTCAAAGTAAATACCGGCTTTATGAACTTCTTTTGTTACGGTTTCTGTTTTTATTTCTAAACTCATTTATTCCTCATTTTCAATTAACGTTCCATTTTTATCAAAATCAGCAGAAGTAACATCATCATAGTTTTCTATTTCGTCATATGTAGGCAAACCTAATAATTGCCATATGCTATCAAATAGATTTTTACCATCATTGCTAATTCTATCTCTTTCTAATTTTTCTAGGTTTCCAAGTAACTCTACAAGTCTTTTAGTTCTATCTGTTGCGGTGTTTAATGTGACTTTTTTCATTATTCTTTATCTTTAATCACATATAACCCATCTTGGTCTGCATCATACAATAAACCATCATCGCTTCTTGGAGGGTAGGGCATTTTATCTGTTTGAGATAATCTAAACTCTAAATCATCTATCATTTCCGCTAAAGTCAATAAAATTGATGGTATATCTTCTATTTTACTTTCTGCTATATCATTATATAATTCATTACTTTTTATTTTTCTCATCCTTTAACCTTTTTAATTAAGTCTAAGAACATATTGAAGGGCATAAGAGCATAGGTTTCTCCACGATCTTCTCTGAATGCTACTATATCTGTGTGTTCGCATTTAAGGAACTTGGCAATCGACTTTCTACGCTTAGCCTGGACTGTGTATTCTTCTATCTTACAATCCACTTCTTCATGTTCTCCCATAGCTCTGCCATTTGAACCCCATGCGCGCTGAGCCTGTAACCCCCACTCCTTTGCGAGGGCTACAAGTTCATTTTCGAAACGATTACCTTTTTGCTTACTTGGACTGCTCAAGGAAGCCACCTATTCCATCTATGTAAGTTGAGAGACACTTCCATTGGTCCTATACCTAAACCTATATTAAAGTGGTCTCCGTTAATTGAATGAAGTCCTACAAACATATTAATAAGAGTAAATAAGACAAATCTTGCCCCAGCACCTTCATCATTATTTTGCAGTTCTAATTTGAATATATATTTCAAGAGTATTTTCCTACTGTTGGAGGAGCTTTCTGTTTGAATGTCATTCTATCCCAATCAAATTCAAACATTATCCTAATTGTTTTACCATTTCTGTTTTTCTCAACAGCCCATATTCTATCTTTTTCATGTCTAGAATTGCCGTTAATTGAAACAACTTTGTCAGCTTTTTGAGTTACAGTTGTTGAACCTTTAGCTGAGTTTATATCTATGAATCCATTTCTTGATGAATCTTTATTTACGTGATGAACCGCAATAACAATACAATCTTGATTAGTGGCTATTTCTTTTAATTTTCGTATAATAGCGTTCATTCTATCAAAATCGTTATGCACATTTTTTACATGGAGTTCATCGGTAGTATCTACAACTACAATATGAGGAGATTGATAAGCAACTGCTTCTTGTAGTTTATCTATATCTGGAGATTGATGACCAAAGTATATATTATCAAATGAATCATATAGATTTTTCACATCATCTAATTCACGATGATACTTTACAGCTTCATTCCATGTAACACCTTGTGAAATTTGCACCATTCTACCATACGTTAAATGATAGTTATTCTCTAATGACAAATACATTATTTTATGGTTTGTTAAAGCAAGACAAAGGTTAGATACAAATGTGGATTTACCCATACCTGTATCACCAAGTACTATCATTAGTTCACCGGGAGTTACTTCCCAATCGCAATTAATGTTATATATATCTTTAAGGTTAAAGGCTTTTTCCGATATACCTTTCTTTACGTAATCAACAAACTTTAATGCAAGGTCTTCAGCACTTTCTAATGCCATAGAATAATCCTTACGTTTAAAATGAATACATTTAGGGTCACAATATTTGGACATAATGGAATCATTACACCAATAGTTGTAGCCTTTTTCAAATTCACTTTCAGTAGTTGATATAGCTTCCTTTTGATTACCAGACCATTCAGCAAGTGTTTGTGAAACAATAGGCTGTGGAATACCACTACGCCTTAACCATGCAGCTAATCTCATCATTGTATCATTACGTTCACCAGGAACAGGAGATTTACCTAACACGGTTTGCATACAAGTCACTACAGTAGTGGGGTCAATATCAAAAGCTGACCTTTTAGTAATAGGCTTAATGTTATTCTCTGTTATATGAGGTTTTAGATACTGCTTTAAATAAGGAGCAACATCTTCAAACTCATACTTTTTAAAGTCTATTATTTTTGGTAGTTCTTTGGCTTTATTTTGTATTTCTTCAAATGACAATGTTTGCACTTCGTCAATTGTTAATGGAATCTTAAACAAGCCACTCTTTTTATTGTAACTAAAAGGAGCCCTTATAAGCCTTGCTCCGTCATATATTGGGTCGCAATCTGGAAACACATCTTGCAACGTATTTTTAACGGAGAAGGGTAGGGTAACGGAAGGTGTAAATCCAAATAAGTTCGGTATTACCACATGAAAACCAGTACCACTAAACCATATTTGAATATGCCTTTTCTCAATACTTAAATCATTTAAAAGTTCAGTATCAACAAAATATCGTATCCATTGAATAAAATCAGTATTAGATAGATTCTTTTTATCAATATCTAATACAATATTATTTATGTAATACGAACCTTTAAAAGAACTAATAGATTTTTGACCATCTAAATGATGTTTTATATCTTCATCAAAAACATACCAACTATGATATAGTTCATGAAGGTCTTTGGTGCTACCAATGAGATTGGGCAGATTTGATAGTTTATCTGCCCTACCTCTATTAGTAATGTGACCAGAAGCTATTTCTACGTAGCGTTCAGGACTTCCCAACTTTTCTCCTTTCCTCCACGATTTACTTCTTTCAAAGTAATTCCAGCGTTATCAAGCATATAAGTCTTATCATTCTTGATTCCCCTGAATTTTCGCATAAGGGTATCGGGGTTAAACATTTTACCATAGGTTTGTCTTATCCATTGAGCAACGTCAATTTGAATATGATGTGAACCTATGACACTTTTGTGTGGTATCTGAGATAGCCATTCAACAATGAGTTTTTCACTATTTAATGTGCTATCTAGTGAGCGAGAGCGTACTGCTCTTTTAAATGGACTAGGCATTATACTTCAGGTACTGATACAGAATCAGTTTCTACTTTATTTGCCCACATATTAGCCAACTTTTCACCGCCTTCCATTTTATAATCTCTTGGCTTATCGTTATAGCTATTCCATTTATCTAGTAATGCTTTTTTACCTTCTTCCTTTGAAGCATACCAAAACCAAGTATTCCGTTTAGGATTACCATTTTGATTCATTTTAGTTGTTTCATATTGAAGAATAAAAACATTTCTACCTATGCAATCACGTTTACATTCCTCAGAAAGACCAGATTTGTCTTCTGTCATTGGAGTTTGGTTTTCTACACCAAGCTTTTGAAGAAAATGTCTAATTTTCCAAGAACCACTCTTAACAGGAGGTTCTGATTTACTTGAACCCCAATCAACAGAAACACCTTTATCTTTAGCGTGATTTCCATTCATATACCAAGTGGTATCGTATTGAGTATTTGGACTATCTGGCTTAGAACCACGAATTTTTAAAGATATATCGTGGTCAAATTGACTTTTAGTATTTTCAATTTCTAATATTTCTATTCTATCTATATAAACACCTTTTGGCCAATCTGATGGACCATTAGACGTTCCATTTGAACTATTACTTACTTCAAAACCCATTAGCTTTTTCCTTTACTGTTTAACTTGTTAACAAAATCATTTAATTCTCTAGTGGTTATTTTTCCATTTACATAATTAACTAATTCACTACGTTTTGTATCATCGTAATCCATACTACTAATTTGTTTTACAACTTTATCTATAGCAGTTTTAGTTGGAGGCTTATTGTTTTTAATGCCTTCTTCAGCATCATTTATCATTATTTGAGCGTGTTCTTCTGTAATGTTAAATCCACTATCTTTTGCAGTTTGAATATCTAGTTTGTTAGCCTTTGGACAATTTTTATCTCTCATCAATCTATCTAATTTGATAGTTTGGTCTTGTGTCGCATTACCAACTTTAATTTCAGCACCATTTAAATGAGTAGGCTTTGTATAATCCAAACCTTTAATATCTTCACCAAACCACAATTCAATACCAAAGCCTGTAATAACTGATACTGCTTTAGCCAAACATCTACGAATTGCATTTTCTACTTGTGCTGCATCTGGGTCACTAACTGCATTATTACGATTATCACGAACTGCCAATTCCATTGTACCTTCATGTTCATCGCCTTCAGCATCTGTGATCCATACATCAACTTTTACCATAGCTGTTTGATTAGGAAGTACCATATAGGGTAAAGTCAGTGTATTACCCGCAATGGTTACATTGTATTCTCTTGCTTTATATCTTGCGTAGGGAAAATTGGATTTAACCTTATCCCAGGCTACTGCCCATGATAGATAGTCAAACTTTCCTTTTTTCTCTACAAATTGCTTGTATTCTTCAAGCCTAAGTATGCCATAAGCATTTGTTGTTTCGTTCATATTACCTTATTGTTTAATGTTTAAGGAGAAGGGGGAGCAGAACAAATGGAGTCGAAAACTACTCCCCCTATCAGCTATGCTAAGCCTTAGCTACCTCTAGAAATGCATCTACCCATTGACGATTCATATTCATGTCATTTTTATTATGCCAATAATGTTCCGTACCAGCATTATATAATGACCACATAGAATCATCTTTTCTTTCAAGATACTTATCCATTATCTTGCCAAAGTTGTTTGGAGTTAATCTATTAGGTGGTAGTAACCTTCTTAGATTTTTCAAACTATCTTTGTTTACACCCATATCGTAGATAGGCTCAATAGACTTAACAAAATCTTTAAATCTATCTGCGTTATCACCTTTAGGATCTGTAAATACATCTATCTGTTTATCTAATTCGTCAATATTCTTTTCTAAAGACTTAGTATGTTTGAATTTGTAAAAAGGAAAGAATTTGTTTGTTGTTTGTCCATTAGTACATATTTCAACTATAGCCATCATCTGCATCCTAAATGATACAGAACCATCGTAACTATTGTTAAACATAAGTCCAGCTTTTTGAGTACCGGCACTTGACTCTTCCTTTATTTTATCAGACATATAAACAAGGGTAAACTTTTTACCATCAAAATGTTCTTTAACTATGTCAAATCCTTGTCTAGTTGCAAATCTGTCACCAATCTCTCTTACTTTTTCATTTGATAACAAATTGTATTCTTTAGAAAATGCAACACTCTTAATAGGTGTCCATGAGCCATCTTTTTGTAATTCTGGTCTGGCTAAACCAGTGTCTATATCTTCATTAGTTAAAACAGGAACTGTTCTAACTGGTAAATAAGGGTCTATACTTATCATAGTAATTCCTTAACTACTGTTTCTAACACTTTCATTCTTGCTTTATGAGCTGGATGAGGTTCTTTTAACCCATCAGCTAATTTCTTATTATATCTATCTGTATTTCTTAAATACCAAGCATCGTATATCCTTGATGCCATCATTTCAGAGTATTTGTATTCATCGCATAATGCATCTCTAAGTTCTATATCTGACATTTCATTTCTTTCATTTAGATCATCCAAGAATGGGAATGCAGTTTCAGATGCTTCGTCTATCATTAAATCGTATTCATTGGTGGTCATACTATACCTGAATCTCCATTAAATAAGTCTCCTTGATTCACTTCTGATTGACGTTTTGCTTCTGTAAGTAACCTATCAAGTTTTTTTGTGTCTTGAACGGCGTCATGAATTAAACTTCTATCTAAATTCTCTTCAAACTCTGGGTATTTCTTTACAATCTTTTCTACTAAGTCATCAATGTGTTCAAACATTAGCATCCAAGATTTTCTTAGGTCTTCTATTACCATTTACTTCCTTTTGTATTATTTTATTATTCCAATCTGCTATATCTAATTGTCTATGTTCGCTAGTGCAGGTAAGAACCACTTCATATGGAAACAACATACTTCCATCTTTTCCATTTACTTGTGGTCTTTCTTCAATCATTGTGGATGAACCGCAATAGGGACAGTTTAAAGATTCGTATTCTAACATAATTAGAGAGAAGGCTCTTGAACTCATAAGAGGGAGGGGTAAGGAAGCGTGATGTGTTTATCAAGAGCCTATCTCAATTATTTTAATACTAGCAATCTGTTAAATGCATAACTGTAAAGTTCTATTTTTGTACGAACTCTGATATCAAACTGCCTGTATAAGTAAGTGTCTTTAATCTTTCTAGCAATAATAACTGCTTTATCTCTGTCTATTTTTCTTAGATATTTAGAAAGTTGTCTTTTAGACATCATTCTTATTTTAATGACTTCATCTGCGTAGAATGTGCCTTTGATTTGCTTTCTATTGAAGTCGGATTGGGAAGCGTTTTTCCAAAGAGCTTGATGGTTTAAATCATCTCTGAATTGAATCAGTTTAGCTTTTGTATTTATATTTAACGCATCTTTTATTAGCATATTAACCTCCTTTTAAGGTAGTACAAACTGGACATTATTGTCAAGTTTTAATTATAATTCTTGTATTATTTGTTTAGTTTTTCGTATTATTTGGGTACTTATGGGGGTAAGTAAAATGAATCAAAGTAAAAATATAAAAAGTATGCAAGAGCTAGTTCTTTATTGGATAAAGAATACTCGGATACCGCTTACAGAAATTTCTAAATCTACAGGAATAAGCAGAAGTACATTATATAATTGGATGGAAGGAAAGCCTATAAGAAGTAGAAACTGTGACAAAATTTTAGATATTTATAGAGATGAAATAAATATTGTCAATCAAAAGATAACGGACAAAGGAGATGCCGATATGTATGACTATAGTGAAGTAACAAAATCAAAAGAAAATAAAATAGAAGCCAAGTACATTATTGAATTACAAGCGGATAAAATAAAACAACAAGCTAAAGAAATAGAGATGTTTAAAAGCTATGTAGAAACGCAACCAATCCAGAAAAAACAATGGGATGATATTGATGCAGATATGTGTTCTGAAGTTTTAGTTAGGAATGTTTTTTCGTTAAGGTCGATGGAAAGAAAAATGACGATAGACAAATCTGGAGTGAAATTAGAAAAGATGTTAGGTCTACCTAAAGGTCACAATTATTTTGATGACACTAGGTGGTATTCGATGGATGATCATCCAGTTAATAAAATAATTGACAATGATTCTTTAGAAGAATTAAAACGAATAACTAACACATTACCTTCACTATTTGAATCTTTAAAGTTTGTTATTGGCAGTCACTATATGACATTTCCTATTGTTTACCAATATAAAAAAGCCCGAGTCAAGACTATGTGTTACATTAGATTAGATTGGAAGTCTAGTCCAAAACGAATTCTTACTAAAACAATAATATTGAACGGAGATTAAAATATTAGAGGGAGGTGTTACGTATGTATTATCACCTCCCTCTTAGGAATAACAGTTCTAATTAAAGAACTCTAGTCAACGTACAACTTAGCTTTGTCTAAATAAGCGAACTTTAAAGACAAGTCATTCCATTCAGCTTCCTTACTACTGAAAATATTTAGAAAAGGAAATTTAGGTTTTTTGTTACAAGCCAATTCAATAATTTCCTTTTTCTTTCCTGTAGTTATCTTTTGAAGATTGGTTGTATTAAAAGCATTTAGAACATCACTAATAAATTCTTTATCATTAGTGGTTTCCCATGTTTCTTTAAACCATTCTTTTAAGGTCAATAACTCTAGTTTTCTTGCCAGTTTATCCATCATTTTAAAACTAGCACAGTTTAGAGATTCAAATACAAGACATTTGTATATTTCTTTTTGTAAATCATCAACAGTATAGTCTTTATTTAGATTATCTCTTATTTTTGATAGGTTATACCCATATTGATGCTCTCCAACACTAATACTATTAAGATTGGTTCCGTATTCAATTAACCATTTCTCTATACGACTACTATTTAAACCCACGTTGAATAAAGGAGGACATCCCTTCTTTTGTGAGTTAAATATTTGGTCTTTTAGATAATTTAAGTAATCGGTAGCTATTGCTTTACCAAACTTCTTAGTTTGTAGATAGTATTGCGTTCTTTCTACAGTTTCAGTCTTTTTTGAGCTAGACGATTTAACTTTACTTGCAGTTTTGATAATCGGGTCATCCCAATCACCATTCCAAGCTACTACTTTAGGTTTTTGAAGTGCTTGACCACAACATTCTCTTAAATAGAGATATCTAAGAAACATAGGCATTACTCCTCTACTGCAATTATCACTCCAAGGCAACAATTCCTTATCTATTTTTAGACTATGAAAAGAATCATAAGCGTCTTTTGGATATATTTCTGTCCAAATAAACTTAAAGAAATCTACATCAGAGCAATAATCGGCAAATTCTTCATCTTGAAACAAAGTAGGTACTTTCTTTACATTGTATCCATATGCTTTTTGTAGTTTCTTGAATCGTTCTTCTGGTTCATCTCCATATTTATCTTTACCAAATTCAGTATCGCAAAGCTCTACTAAGGTTTCTCTTTCTACCTTGTTTTGTTTTAGTCCAGGATAATGGAAAATACTAAAGTCTTCTCCTAGGAACTCTTCTTCATAATACTCTTTAGTAGACATATTTGATTTCTTAGCAACCCATTCAAGAGCATCTTTTTGAATATGCTTATGATGTTTAGCAAATTTCCTTAAGCTAGATAAGTAATTACTGCTAATATTATCAAACGTATCTGCTTTTAATAATTGAGGTATAAGATTACCAAGCTCAACTCTGCGAACAACATAATTTCTAGAGTGACCAAACTTATCTGCAACTTCTGATATAGTCATATTGCTAGTTGTCATTGATTTAAAAGCCATTATCTCTTCATACAGAGTAAGGTCTTTTCTCATGGTATTTTCAGATAATTGCAACTTGGTAAAGTCACCATTAGGTTCTGGTCTTTCAAAGATAGGTACTTCTTTAGCATTTAATTCTTGTAATGCAGCCAAACGTCTATGACCAGCTATTAAATAGTATTTATTATCTTTATTGTATACTACAAGTGGCTGAATAAGACCATTTCTATCTATATCTTTTGTTAATTCCTTAAAGGAATCTTCTTTTTTATCTATTTTACTACGAACATTGCTCTGAAAAGCAATACTGGTGATTGGTACGTTCATACGTCTCCTTTTATTGTATTTTGAATGTAAATATCTACTAAGCTTTCAAGTTGTTTTAATTCTTGCATGGCTTTGAATCGTTTTTTAATTAAATCAAGATCAGTAATGACTAAACCATAGCCATCAAACTGATATAGTATTTGCAACACTTGTTCATTAGTCATTTTAATCCTTTTATTTAAGGTAATGTTTAATAGGTCACTATGACCCTGTATTTGAAGGTAAATCCACCCATAATGGACAGTTTTTATATATTAGGTAGTTGTAGTTAGGTAGGAAATAAACTGTCCAAAATGGAAGGATTTGTTAAATTAATGTGCTGTGTTCGTGGTGACATCTAATATCCACGTTTCGTTAGGTGGCCAACCCGATTGCCTAGTCCACAGCACTTGTATACAAATAAATGGCTCAAGATATTTCCGGCTTTGTAAGCAGACTTAAAAATCCGATATTATATATCGGTCTTTTATTCTCCTTTTTCACACAGACGGTTTTATTTCTGTTGGCTTTAATACCTTGAGCCTAAGGGATGCGGAGTCCCAAGTATAATACCAAGTTTAACTCTTCTTTATACAGTTAGATTGCTCTATTATAGAGTTAAAAGAATTTAGTTCTGCTACAACCGACATCACATTCTGACATATACATCAGTATTAGCGTAATGGATACGAGTACTCGTTCTACAGTTAATGCAAGTTTCTATAGTCTTACACACCACTTGTAAAGTTTGCGTAGGTTTATTGCCGTATCTGGTGAGAGCCTTTTCAGTTTTACTTGTTAAACTTGGTATTTTAAAAAAGCGGAGTTCCAAATTGTTATCCTATGATAACTAGTACTTTATTAAATCTTTCATTACTGTGGTTTTTAACTTTATTTACCTGTTCAACCCAAAAGTTTTCACCACAACATTCACAATCTATACTGTTAAAAAGATATCCAGTCTCCTTAAAAAAGATATCTTCAGCTTTATCATAGTCTTTAGTTATAATGTAAATATAATCGTGTTTGAACTTCTTGTAACCACCACTCCAAGTATCTTGTATTTTGTAAATGAATTTATTTCTCCTTTATTATTTCAACGGCTCTTAACAATGTATCTATCATAATCTCTCGAGCCTCAACATCACCTCTTACGTGGTCAAATGATGTTTTCATGCTTTTTATTAATGGAATCATTTTTTCTAGGTTTCGTATAACCTCTTCATCAAACATAACCCGTTCTGTTGCCAAGTGGGTCAAACTCCGATTCTTAGTCATTCCAGACTTCCATTAAAAGAATAATCATAATCAGTGAACCGATATTTATCGATTCTATCTGATATAGACCAATGAAGTCTCAAATTAGGTTGTAAATAGACCTTTATCTGAAACTGTCTTTTATTAAAATGGAATTGAATGTAATAGAGATGTAAATACACCTTACCACAATCACTAAAACCTGCGATTTTTTGAATGAAGATAGACTCCTATTAGTTAATTAAAATTGAAAAAGAGCAAGACATTCCTAGCCAGTGCGAATCGGCATCTCTGTATCAAGTGTAGCCGTAACTAGTCACATCATGCATTACTTCTGAATATCAGAATAGTGATAGCGACCTTGCTCTTTATATATACTGTTTATTTTTTATTTTCTTACAATTAATCTTTAAATAAGTCAGTCAACTCGGTCACAATTAAGTAACCGAGTAACGACCAAATAAGGAAAGCGAATAAATAAGTCACTTCCCAAATACCTTCTCTCTAGCTCTAGATTGAGCCTCGTAAAGAGTTTTATACTTACTCTTAGGTACTTCTACGATAACATCAAAACCGGTGATAAAATGCCACCAGTTTTTATTTTCAGCAAGTAAATGCATAACATTTTCTCCTTAATGCGAGTTTTTTATTGCAGGGATTTAAAAGGGGAGCGTGATGCCCCCCTATACAACGCCAGACTATCTTGCGAGACCAGCAACATACTTAGCGAAACCCCCAACAGTTGGAGCGATGGACAAGTCTCTATTCACACCAACACGAATACGACCCTCTATCTTACGACCCCTGTTATCCTCGAAGGTTTTACACGTTGTCGGTTTGACATCTCCCTTCCAAGACAATGCTGTCCTAAGTGACTGCATATGTTCCATAAGTGCAGGTACATCAGAATCATTATCTGTGAAGACGGCCATACTTGTAGCATTGTCAATCATAAGCTGATGATTCTCCTCAGGTGATAACTTGGGGTCTGGCTTTAGATCCTCCATGTTACCTCTTCTGTCCATTGCTGAAAACACGATTTTTAAGTCGTTAATATCCATAATATTCTCCTTATGAATTGTATTGTTAAAAAATATCTGCATAGTCGACAAGGGAGCCACGGCGTGACGGATGCTGTGACTGGTCTCCATAGGTTTTCTCAACGTAATTGTGACCCGGCACCAACCGGAACGACGGGGGTAGGGGTACTGTATATCTCTCACACCCATTCTAAAACTATTTTTTGAAAAATGAGGGCGTTGTCAGTTCACACTACCAATATATACCTTAGGGTTATGAAAACTGAACAATTACCCTTTGTAGAACGATATAATCATGAAACTGGTGAGTTTGAGGATGTAGTCAATATATCTGATGAAAAGATGGCTGAAATAATGGGGGTATTCAATGCAGAGGAAAAGATTATAGGGAAGGATGTAGAAACAAGGTCGTGGATGGAAAACGTCCGTGGTGTTTTACATATTGAATATGACTGAACGCATGGATTATATAGTATATATATATAACTGTTATATAGGTACTGTTATATATATATAACAGTAATATATATGAAACAGTATCTTAAAGCAACAGTCTTATTATAAAAGTATAACTATATATAACAGTACCTGAGTAACAGTATGGACTTTATCACAAGAAAATTTAAAAAAAATAATTATCAAAGTGTCACCTATCCTGTATACACCGAAGAAGAAGCAAATAATAAACAAATAGAATACAAGTCTTGGAAGGAGTGTCAGGTAGGTGAATTTGGTCTTAGTGATGATGGGTATGTTTCTGAATGTATTTATCGTAAGAAGTTCAAGAATAATGAACAAGTGACCTATCCTTACGGGAGGCAATGGCTGTCTAATGGCTGTTCATTAAAGTATATACCTCATAGAGATACGGGTCAATACACTCAAGTTGGTGTACTTACGTGGGACGAGCAAGAAGCAAACAAGACTAGAACTAAGAACGCAGTCAAGTTATATGCTGAGATGATGCTCAATGGAGATAATATTAATTGGGAACTGATAGGAAAGGTTTACCGCAAAGACCAGGAAAGACCCGACCTTACGGCAAAAAGACTATTTAAAAAGGAACGTATACAAAAAATGTTAGATAAAGAAATACAGAAAGCCTTAAAAGAAAGAAATATATCTCAAGGGGACGTATTGGATATCTTATTAGATGGAATTGGGGTAGCTAGGGAAAACAAAGATGCATCCAACATTCTTAGAGGTGCTGAACAATTTATTAAAATATTAGATATGCTACCAAAGAAATCTATGCAAACAGATACGGTGCAGATTGATATGACCAACACAATTCTAGATAAGATTGCTAAAGAAGAAAAGAAGAGTCTAAAATTGTCGCAAAAGAAGGAAGTTCCTTATGAAACTGAATTACAAACCTCACAAAGAGAAGAAGAAGAGTAAACCTTACAGAAAGTTTGTTTCTATTGAGTGTAGGAACAAAGATAAACTTGATTCATTCTTGAATGTAATGAGTTCTGTTGCTGAAGATATGAATATTGTCGTATCGGATGGTGAGACAAGCTATTATTTTGGTGCTGATTATTAAAAAGGGTGCATAAATGCGGAATCTAGAGGTCATAGAATCCGCTTTTTTGCGTAATCTAGCAAAACACCTTGGACATTTTTGTCCAACTAAGTATAACAATATATGAACATAGAGGCATAAAGACATCTTTATTTATTAAAAAATGGAAAATGTAAGAGAAAAAACAAAGGTTTTACAGAAATTAAAGCACGATATGATGATGTTTGGAAAGGTCTGTATGCCTAATATGTTTTCAGCAGACTCTCCGGACTTTCATTATAAGATAGCAGATAGATTATTAGACCCGAATAGCAAACAAATAAACATTGTAGCACCTAGAGGTCATGCAAAATCGTCTATTGTAGGTGGAATCTACCCATTACACCACTTAATGTTCGGTGAAGGTCAAAAATTGGTAGTTTTAGTGTCTAGAACCCAAGACCATGCAGTAAAATTGCTTGGATTATTGAAGGACACTATGGATTTCTCGGAAACATTCAGGTCGTTGTTCGGATATTGGGGGTCTCATAGTGCAAAAAGTTGGTCTAAGAGTGAAATTGAGCTAAAAGATGGTTCAATGGTCATCTGTAAAGGTACGGGTCAGCAGTTAAGGGGTATAAAAGTAGGAAATCAACGCCCTACGCTTATTATCGTGGATGACCCAGAAGATGAAAACAATACAAAGACCTCACAAGCAATGGAAACCAACCTTAGATGGCTTCTTCAAAGTGCCGTTCCATCATTAGACCCTAGAAAAGGGCGTATCGTCATCATTGGAACCCCTCAACATCAACGATGTATGGTAGAAACCTTACAAGATATGCACGGATGGGAGAATATGACCTTCAAACCAGACTTTAATAAGAATATTGCTTTATGGGAAGACTGGTGGAGTATTGAAAAGTTACTTGAAAAGAAAAAAGAATTAGACTCTATTAATAGGCTATCTGTCTTTTATAGAGAATATGCTTGTGAGATAGTAGGAGACGAGGACCAATTGTTTCAAGCAGATGACTTTTCTTATTACGATGGAGAATTTTTCAGTAAAAAAGGAAAGAATTATTTAAAGATACATTCTTTAGATAATACCAAATGCGATAAGGTAGTTCCAATTAATGTATTTACAGGAGTTGACCCAGCGTCAAGTGTAAAAAGAGGAGCAGATTATTCTGTTATATTCAATTTAGCAGTTGATGATGAAGATAATCGTTATGTATTGCCGTATTACAGAAAACGAGCTACCCCATTAGATTTAGCAGAAGCTATCGTAAATAACTATAGAAAATATAAACCTGAAAAAACAAGAATAGAATCTGTTGGATACCAAGAAATGTTACGAGAATACGTTATTAAGCGTTCTCAAGAAGAAGGATTGTTTATTCCCGGCTTAAATATTAAAGAAAATCCAAGAAATTCTAAAAGTAATCGCCTTGAATCGTTGCAACCTATGTTTGCAAAAAGAAAAATATTTATGAAAAAGGATG
>MDTG01057105.1_pt1 | contig 17740 bp, 12 predicted proteins | sample 811421 | NCBI WGS metagenome assembly MDTG01 (sample SAMN05326645, study PRJNA326480) | marine metagenome | isolation source: seawater | place: Pacific Ocean: South East | collected 2011 | reverse complement strand
TCGGCGCTGATGTCACGGTGCTGGATAAGAGCGTCGATGCATTGCGCCGGTTGGATTCGCTGTATGGCAATCGCATCACCACGCTCTACTCAACGCGCAGTGTAGTGCGCCAGCAAGTATTGGCAGCCGATCTGGTAATCGGCGGTGTGCTGATTCCCGGTGCCGCTGCGCCAAAACTGGTAACAGCCGAGATGGTCAGCAGCATGTTGCCAGGTTCGGTGTTGGTGGATGTGGCGATTGATCAGGGCGGCTGTGCCGAAACCTCCAAGGCCACCACCCACGACAAACCGACTTACGTGGTCGATGAGGTGGTGCACTATTGCGTCGCCAACATGCCAGGCGCTGTGGCGCGGACTTCAACGCTGGCGTTGAATAATGCAACGCTGCCATTTGTCATTGCTCTGGCCGAGAAGGGCACCCGCTCAGCGCTGGAGAGCGACGCCCATCTGTGCAACGGCCTGAACGTGGCCCGGGGCGTCATCACCTGCGACAGCGTTGCGCAGGCGCATGGCCTTGCCTATAAGTCGGCAACCAGTGTGCTGGAGCATCTTTGATCTGTGGCTAAACTGAAGGTACGTCTTGCTCAGGGAGCTTTGTATGCCGTGCCTCGGTCGCCAGCGCTTATGGGTTACTGCCATCGCCAGCAGCTGCTTGCTGCTGGCGCCTGCCGCTTGGGCGGTCAGCGCGCCAACGCCCGCGCAGGCAGCCGTGGCGTTTTATCCGGTGCAGTTACCCGAAGACCGCGACAATGATCTCACCCAGGTGCGCATGCACACCCAAGCGGCCAGCGGTGTTGTGGTCGAGCTGTTCGGGCAGATTGTCGATGCGCAAGGCGAGCCAGTTGCGGGCGCTCAGGTCGAAATCTGGCAGGCCGATGCCGGCGGCCATTACTTCAATGAGCATCATGGCCGTGATGAAAATTTTCAGGGCTACGGGCAGGCCATTAGCGACAGCAACGGCCAATACAGCTTTGTCACCGTGCGCCCCGGTGCTGTCGGCACGCGCGCGCCGCACATTAATATCGCCGTGAGTGTGGCCGGCAAGCCACGTTTCGTGACGCAGTGCTATATCCGCGGTGAACGGCACAATGCCAGCGACCCGCAACTCAATGCACTGAGCAATCCTGCCCGGCGCGAACAACTCATCGTGCCTTTTGTGCCGGTCGCGGGCGCCAAAGTTGAGAAACAAGTCGCCAGGTTCGATATCGTGCTTGGCCTCAATGCGCCGCCAACCGCGCTGGCTGCGCATCGAACCTAGCCCAAGCGGTGCTTTGGGCTATAGCGGCCAAACCCACAGCAGCATGGGTATGCTGATCAGCGCCACGAGTATTTCCATTGGCAAACCCAGCCGCCAGTAGTCGCCAAAGCGAAAGCCGCCGGGGCTGAGAATCAGCGTGTTGTTCTGGTGGCCAATTGGCGTCAGGAACGAACATGAAGCACCAATCGCCACCGCCATCAGCATCGAGTCCGGATTAACCCCCAACTGATTGGCCGCACTCAGGGCAATCTGGCACATCACCGCCGCAGTAGCCGCATTGTTCATGAAATCCGAGAGCGTCATGCTGATCACCAGGATTAGTGCCAGCACTGCAATCGGCTGGCCCCGGGCGACCGTTTCCATCAACTCTCTGGCGATCAAGTCGGCCGCACCCGTTTCGGACATGGCGCCTGCGACTGGAATCATCGCACCCAGCAACACAATCACTGGCCAGTCGATCGCGGTATACAGCGAGCGCAGCGGAATGACCCGCATCACCATGTAAACCAGCACGCCAAGCGCGAATGCCACGGCTGCAGAAAGCAGGCCGAATGCCGCCGCAATAATCGACAACAGCATGACGCAGAGCGCCAGCGTGGCCTTGCCGGGGTCGGGAATGCTGATTACGCGGTCGGCCAGCGGCACGCAGGAGTATTCACTGGCGAACTCGGCGGCGTCATCTGCCAGGCCTTGAATCAGCAGCACGTCACCACTTTGAATCAGGGTTGAACGCAAACGTTTGACCGAACGATGGCTCTCTCTGGAGATCGCCAGCAGGTTAAGTGAGTGACGGCTGCGCAGGTGAATGCTCTGTGCCGAGCGGCCGATCAGGGTTGAGTCGGGGCGAACCAGCATTTCGAGCATGCTGCTCTCATCGCCGTTGCTGTCTTTCTTCTCGCTGTCGTCTTTCTCGGTTTTTTTCGGCTCGGTCTTATTGGCTTTCTCGTCTTCTTCAGCCTTGGCCTTTGCCTCGGCTTCGATCTTGGCTTCCAGCCCCAAACCGAGATTGCTCAGCACCGAGCCAAGGGCCTCGGGGTCTGCCTCGATTACCAGAACGTCATCGGCTTGCAGGATGCGCCGGGGGTTGGGCGCGGACAGGCGCAAGGCGTTGCGCACCATGGCGACCACCTGTGCATCGGCCTCCTCAAGCAACTGTTCTATTTCGCGCAGGGTTTTGCCATCGGCTTTGCCGCCTTCCTTGACCCGCGCTTCGGTGAGGTAGGTGCCGGTGTCGAAACTGGCGGCGTTGCCGACCTGACGTTTCGGCACCAGTCGCCAGCCGATCAGGGCGATGAACAGTACGCCGCTGAGCGCCACGGTGACCCCAACCGGGCTGAAGTCGAACATGGCAAAGTGGCCGGCATCGGTCTTGGCGCGAAAGCTTGAAACAATCAGGTTGGGCGGTGTACCGATCAGCGTGGTCATGCCGCCGAGAATGGTACCGAAGGCCAGCGGCATGAGGATGCGTCCGGGCGGCAAGTCTTGCTTCTTGGCGATTTGCAGCGCAATGGGCATGAGTAACGCCAGCGCACCGACGTTGTTCATGAACGCCGAGAGCAGCGCACCAAGCGCCGTGAGTGAGGCGATGGCCATCACCGGACCGAGATTTTTCGGCAGCACGCGCTGCGCCAGAGCATCAATGGCGCCGGTTGTTTGCAGGCCATAGCTGAGCACCAACACGCAGGCTACGGTAATCACGGCGGGATGGCCAAAGCCTGCGAACGCATCCTGTTCAGGGACCAGGCCGGTGATTACGCAGGCGAGCAAAGAGGCGAGTGCGACAATGTCATGTCGCCAGCGGCCCCATATAAACAATCCGATTGTGGCCGCCAATATGGCGAAAATCAGGCCTTGGTCTTGGGTCATTCAGGTTGCTTTCCTTGTCTGAGGAAACATCATTGATGCAAACACAGTAGTCCTACTGCTTAAGTAACCTAAATGAGTGAGTTGGTTCCGAGACGCCTCACGCGTATTGCGCGGCGGCGTATCCGGAAGCCCAGGCCCATTGGAAATTGAAACCGCCAAGATGGCCGGTAACATCCAGCACTTCACCGATGAAATACAAACCCGGAGACTTCAGTGACTCCATGGTTTTTGACGAGACTTCGTGGCTATCAACCCCGCCCAGCGTCACTTCGGCGGTGCGATAGCCTTCCGTGCCTGCAGGCACCAATTGCCAGTCCGAGAACTTGCTGGCGATCTGTTTCAGCCCGGCAGGCGTGTACTGCTTCATGGGTTTGTTGTTGAACCAGTTGTCTGCCAGCAGGGTGACCATCTTCTTGGTCAGCAATTCGCTGAGCAGGGTTTTCAATTCGCTGTTGGGGCGTTCCTGCTGCTGGGTGGCCAGCCATTCGGGCAGGTCAATGTGCGGCAGCAGGTCGATGTGTACGGTATCGCCCGGCTGCCAGAACGATGAAATCTGCAAGATCGCCGGGCCACTCAGGCCGCGGTGAGTAAACAGGATGTTCTCGCGGAACGTGGTGCCGTTGCAGCTCACCAGACAATCTTCAACCGAGGTGCCGGATAACTCCGTGCACAGGGTTTTCAGCTGCGGGTCGGTAATCGTGAACGGCACCAGGCCGGCGCGGGTCGGCAGTATGTTGTGGCCGAACTGGCGGGCCACCTGATAACCGAAGCCGGTGGCGCCCAGTGTTGGAATCGACAGGCCGCCCGTGGCAATCACCAGCGACTCGCAACTGACTTTGCCAGCGCTGGTGAGTAATGTGTAGCCCGCGTCGGTTTTGTCGATTTGCTCGACCGAGGTTTCCAGACGCAGGTTCACGCCGGCTTCATCGCACTCGGCGAGGAGCATGGCGAGAATGTCACTCGACTTGTTGTCGCAGAACAGCTGGCCGAGTTTTTTCTCGTGATACGGCACGCCGTGCTTGCCGACCAAACCGATGAAATCCCACTGGGTATAACGCGCTAGTGCAGATTTGCAGAAGTGCGGGTTAGTGGAGAGAAAGTTCTCCGGCTCGCAATACATGTTGGTGAAATTGCAGCGACCGCCGCCGGACATGAGGATTTTCTTGCCGGCCTTGTTGGCGTGATCCAGCAGCAGCACGCTGCGGCCACGGCCAGCGGCTGTCAGGGCGCACATTAAACCGGCAGCACCGGCACCGATGATCACGACATTTGCAGCGAGCACAGCATTTCCCTCAACACGACGCAGCGCCGAATCGCCGGCGCACAAGCGCGCAGTTTACCCGAAGGTTAGGTAATCCTCTGCAAAACTGCTGCGCGCTGTGTGTGCGCAGTCGCGATTGCGATTATCAGGATGCAGTGGCTTCAGCGGCGATGCCCTGCAGGGCTTTCTCCAGCTTGGGAATCACGGCGCAATCGCCCGCATCATGGCGTTTGCCGATATAGGCCGGGTCGTTGTAACCCACCCAGACCTGTTTTGCCTCATCTTCCCAGACCAGCATTTTCAGCGGCAGATCGATCCCGCTGGTTTGCGCACACTGCATCAGCGGCGTACCGCCCTTGGGGTTGCCAAATATCAGCAGGCGGGTTGGCCGCAAGGTTTCCCCGATGCTTTTTGCGCCGGCGCTGTGGTCGATATTGGCGAACACTTTCAGCTCGCGCTTGGCGAGTGATTGCTCGATGCGTTGCAGGGTCTCGTCGACACTGTGCGGGCTTTTCAGGGCCGTCAGGCCGTCTGCGGCGTAGCTCACGGAGGCGAGCGCCAACAGTGCAACAGTTGAGAGGGTTTTAATCAGATTCACGTTTGGCTCCTAAGGTTATTTTGGCAAAACCATTAGCTTAGTAGAGCCGTAACGCGGCCGATTGTTTCAGCGCATAGGCTGGATGAAACAATCGGCCGGCGCGGTCAGCACTTACAGGGCGCGAACGCGTAACGTGCGACCTTTGATCTTGCCGCTGTTGAGGCGGCTGAGCGCTTGCTTGGCAGCGCTGCGCTCGACCGCGACATAGGCCTGGAAGTCGAAGATCGCAATCTTGCCGACGGCCGAGCCGGGAATTCCGGCATCGCCAGTCAGGGCGCCGAGAATGTCACCGGGGCGCAGTTTGTCTTTGCGCCCGGCGCCAATGCACAGGGTGATCATCGGCGGCTGCAGCGGTTCGCCTGCCATCGGCTTGAGGCTGCTCAGCGGGTGCCAGGTCAGCGCACCTTGCTGGAGTTTTTCCACTGCCTGAGCGCGATGCGCTTCTGGCGGCGCTACCAGGCTGACGGCAACCCCTTTGGCGCCCGCACGACCGGTACGGCCCACGCGGTGAATGTGAGTTTCCGAATCACGCGCCAGCTCGACGTTGATCACCATGTCGAGTGCGTCGATATCCAGACCTCGCGCCGCCACATCGGTGGCCACCAGAACCGACAGGCTGCGGTTGGCAAACATCGCCAGAATCTGGTCGCGGTCTTTCTGCTCAAGGTCGCCGTTCAACGCGCCGGCAGAAATGCCGTTGGCGGTCAGGTGCTCGACCACTTCCTGACACTGCTGCTTGGTGAAGCAGAACGCCACCGCAGACTCCGGGCGAGCGCTGGTAAGCACTTTGACCACGGCGTCCATGCGCTCTTCCGGGGAGATCTCGTAGAAGCGCTGCTCGATTTGCGTGTCGTCGTGCATGGCCTCGGCTTTAACCCGTTGCGGGTCGCGCATGAACGATGCCGAGAGCTGCTTGATACTGCTCGGGTAGGTCGCCGAGAACAGCAACGTCTGACGGCGGTCCGGGGTGTGGCTGATGATTTCGGCGATGCTGTCGTAAAAGCCCATGTCGAGCATGCGATCGGCTTCGTCGAGAACCAGAGTATTCAGACCGTCGAGTTTCAGCGTGCCCTTGGCCAGATGCTGCTGGATGCGCCCCGGCGTGCCGACGATAATCTGCGCGCCGTGCTCCAGCGAGCCGATCTGCGGGCCAAAGGGCACGCCGCCGCACAGGGTCAGCACCTTGATGTTGTCGGCACTGCGCGCCAGCCGGCGAATTTCCTTGGCAACCTGATCGGCCAATTCGCGGGTCGGGCACATGACCAGTGCCTGACAGCCGAAAAAGCGCGGGTTGAGCGGGTTGAGCAGGCCAATACCAAAGGCGGCCGTTTTACCACTGCCGGTCTTGGCCTGAGCGATCAGGTCCATACCCTTGAGGATCACCGGCAGGCTTTGCGCCTGAATCGGGGTCATTTCGGCGTAGCCGAGGGATTCAAGGTTGGCCAGCATGGCATCAGACAGCGGCAGTGAAGAAAAAGCGGTGTTAGTCACGGTAAAGACCTGCAGAACGGAATGGCGCGCAGTGTAGCAGGTGGCGCGGCGTAACTTGCGCCAACCTGTGGGGTAATGGGCGCCTTTGATCGCTAAAAGTGGCCGTAATCCGGCAGCGCCTCGCCGCTGCTCAGTCGTCTACGTCCGGTATGTCCTTCTTGCGGTGACGGCTGCCGCGCCGTGGCAGTTGCAGAAACAGCGCCGCGGCGAGCATCGACAAACCGCCGATACACAGATACGTGGCGTGGAAAGCCCTGAGTACGCCGTCTGCGCTGTCTTCATTGTCCAGCGTGAAACCGCCCAGCAATGCGGCCGCCGCCGCCACTCCGAAACTCATCGACAACTGCGCCACCACCGAGAGCAGACCATTGCCGCTGCTGGCGTCTGCGTCGGGAAGATCAATCAGGGTCACGGCATTCATCGCGGTGAATTGCAGCGAGTTCACTGCGCCAATCAGAAACAGTTGCACCAGAAGCTGAATCCGCGAGCTGTCGTTATCAATCAACGCCATGCTGGCGATCAGCAAACCCAGCAGCAAGGTGTTGGTGGTGAGTACGCGGCGATAACCGAGACGGTTGATCAGTGGATTGGCCAGCGGTTTGACCAACATCGCCGCCAATGCCAGCGGGATCATGCTCATGCCGGCCTGCGCCGGTGAGTAACCCATCGCCACCTGCAGCAGCAAAGGCGTGAGGAACGGCAACGCGCCACTGCCCAAGCGGGCAAACAGATTGCCGAGAATGCCCACGGCAAACGAGCGGGTGTTGAACAGACGCGGGTGGAACAAGGCGTTCTCGGTATGTCCGGCGCGTAACCAATACACGGCCAGGCAGGCGATGCCGCCGAGCAGCAGCATCAATACGCGAACGTGTGGCAGGTGCATCTCACCGAGGCCTTCGAGGGCAATGCTGATCAGCAGCATTGCCGCGCCAAACAGGCAAAAGCCCGGCAGGTCGAAACGGGTACGCTCGGCGCCGCGCAGATCCGGCATGACCTTCCACGCCGCCCAACAACCCAGCATGCCGACCGGAATGTTGATGAGAAATATCCAGTGCCAGCTGGTGTATTCCACCAGCCAGCCGCCCAGTGTCGGGCCAATCAGCGGGCCGAGCAGCGCCGGTACGGTAATGAAACTCATGATCCGCACCAGTTCTGTGCGCGGATAGGCACGCAACACCACTAAACGCCCGACGGGCATCATCAAGGCGCCGCCAAGGCCCTGAATCACCCGCGCGCCGACCAGCATATTCAGCGATGGCGAGAGCGCGCAGAGCAGGGAGCCGAGAGTGAACAGCAGGATTGCGCCGAAGAAGATGCGCCGTGTGCCGAAGCGGTCGGCGATCCAGCCCGAAGCCGGAATCAGTACCGCCACGGTGAGCATGTAGGCAATCACCACCGATTGCATGCGCAGCGGATTCTCTTGTAGATCCGCCGCCATGCTTGGCAATGCAGTATTGAGAATCGTGCCGTCGAGGGTTTGCATGAAGAATGCAATCGCGACGATCCAGGGCAGCATCTTGGCGGTGCGGGCATCAAGCATGATGGGGTCGATTACTGGCGAGGGCGTGCCAGCAACTTTAATTCATCATGGCGATTTTTGCCTGCGACTGGCCCTATAAAACTGCGTGCCAGAGCCTGTTACGCGCCGTGGGTGGCAACCGGGTATGGCATTCAAGGCGGCTTGGTTTGACCGGTTTCATGGGCAGGCTGCGCTGCGGATTCCACCTGTTAACGGGCGTGGAATCCGCAGCTTTGGCGGGCGAAAAATGGCGTTTCGCCTGGCCGACTAGCGCATTGACGGGCCGCGTACGGCGGCGCCGTTGGCCACGTAATACGGCGCGGTGCTGCGCGGCAAGGGCGCACGGCCACGGATCTTGTCGGCGATTTTCTCGGCGATCATGATCGTTGGGGCGTTGAGGTTGCCGGTGGTGATCAGCGGCATGATCGAGGCATCGACCACGCGCAAACCATCCAGACCATGCACGCGGCCTTCACCGTCGACCACGGCCATGTCGTCTGTGCCCATCTTGCAGGTGCATGATGGGTGGAATGCGGTTTCGGCATGCTGACGGACAAACTCGTCCAGTTCAGCATCGCTGTTCACATTCACGCCAGGGCTCAGCTCGCGGCCGCGATACGGATCGAGCGCCACTTGCGACATGATCTCGCGGGTGATGCGGATACCGTCGCGAAACTCCTGCCAATCCTGCTCGTGCGACATGTAATTGAAGAGAATGCTCGGGTGCTGGCGCGGGTCTTTCGACTTGGCTCGCACGCGACCCCGGCTCGGCGAACGCATGGAGCCGACGTGCGCCTGAAAACCGTGTTCCTTGACCGCATTGCTGCCGTTGTAATTAATCGCCACCGGCAAGAAGTGGTACTGAATATTCGGCCACTCAAACTCGGGACGCGAGCGGATGAAACCGCCGGCCTCGAACTGATTGCTGGCGCCGACGCCTTTGCCGAGGAACATCCACTCAGCGCCGATCTTCGGCTGGTTCCACCATTGCAGCGCCGGATACAGCGACACCGGCTGCTTGCAGGCGTATTGCAGGTACATCTCAAGATGGTCCTGCAGGTTTTCACCCACACCCGGCAGGTCGTGCACCAATTCGACATCAAGCTCGCGAATCAACTCGGCCGCGCCCACACCGGAACGCTGAAGAATCTGCGGTGAAGCGATCGCGCCACTGCACAGCAGCACTTCGCGCCGCGCATGCACAGTGGTGGGCTCATTGCTGTCGCCTTGCAGATACGCCACACCGACCGCGCGTTTAGCGTTGAATAAAATCCGGTCGGTAAGGGCATGGGTGACGATGGTCAGATTGCTGCGCCCACGTGCCTGATCGAGATAACCGCGCGCGGTGCTGGCGCGCCGGCCTTTCGGCGTTACGGTGCGGTCCATCGGGCCAAAGCCTTCCTGCTGATAACCGTTGAGGTCATCGGTGCGCGGATACCCGGCTTGCATGCCGGCCTCGATCATGGCGTGAAACAGCGGATTATTGCCGGCCTTGGGCGTGGTTACGCTGACCGGGCCATCGCCACCGTGGTAGTTGTTGGCGCCGATGTCGCGGGTTTCAGCCTTGCGAAAATACGGCAGGCAGTCCAGATAACTCCAGTCCTCAAGGCCTGGCGCTTTGGCCCAGCCGTCGTAGTCCATGGCGTTGCCACGGATGTAGCACATGCCATTGATCAGCGACGAGCCGCCGAGGCCTTTGCCGCGCCCGCATTCCATGCGGCGGTTATTCATGTACGGTTCCGGGTCGGTCTCGTAAGCCCAGTTGTAGCGACGGCCTTGCAATGGATACGCCAGCGCGGCGGGCATTTGGGTGCGGAAATCGAAGCGATAATCCGGGCCGCCGGCTTCCAGCAGCAGCACGTGAACGTCGCTGTCTTCGGTCAGGCGGGTGGCGAGCACGTTACCGGCAGAGCCGGCACCGATGATGATGTAGTCGTATTTCTCAATCATGTTTTGACCTGCTTTGGCCCAACTCTCGGCTGGGCTCTGGCGATATCAATTCGGCTGCGTCTTGCGTCGTACACAGCTACTGGCGATAAATCCAAAGGCAGCCTGCGCGGCCAAGCGTCAGTGCGCGAGTGGCCCGGCAGGTTCGGGTGCAGCCCTTGGCGCAGCGTTCTAAAACACCGAGGCGTAGTCGCCCAACTCAACCTGTACCGATTTGATTCGAGTGTAATGAGCCAGCGTGCTCAAGCCGTTCTCACGGCCGACGCCGGACTGCTTGTAGCCGCCAACCGGCATCTCGGCGGCGGACTCGCCCCAGGTATTGATCCAGCAGATACCGGCTTCCAGTTGATGAATAACCCGGTGCGCACGGTTCAGATCGCTCGTTACCACGCCTGCTGCCAAACCGTAGTGGGTGGCATTGGCGCGGCGGATTACCTCCTCTTCCGTGTCATAAACCAGAATGCTCATGACCGGGCCGAAGATCTCATCCTGGGTGATGGTCATGTCGTCGCTGCAATCGGTGAACACGGTCGGCGCGACGTAGGCACCGTTGGCAAATTCAGCTTCGGTGATGCGCCCACCGCCGCACAGCAAGCGCGCGCCTTGCTCGCGGCCCAGCTCGATGTAGCCGAGTACGCGTTGCATATGGGCGAAGCTGACCAGCGGGCCGAAGTTGGTGTTCTCATCTTCCGGGCTGCCGATGCGAATGCGCTGCACGCGCTCGCTGATCAGCGCCTCGAAACGGCCCTGCAATTCACGCGGGATGAACACGCGGGTGCCGTTGGTGCAGACCTGACCGGAGCTGTAGAAGTTGGCCATCATGGCGATGTCGGCCGCGCGTTCGAGGTCGGCGTCGGCAAAGATAATCAGCGGCGACTTGCCGCCCAATTCCATGGTGACTTCTTTCATGGAGGAACTGGACGCGCTGGCCATCACTTTCTTACCGGTGGCCGTGCCGCCGGTGAAGGAAACCTTTTCAATGCCCGGGTGTTCGGTGAGCAACTGGCCAACCTCGGCGCCTGTGCCGGTCACCACGTTGAACACGCCAGCGGGTACACCGGCTTCGGTGTAGATTTCAGCCAGTTTCACCGCGGTTAGCGAGGTCACTTCGCTGGGTTTGAAGATCATCGCGTTACCGGCAGCCAGCGCCGGTGCGGATTTCCACAGGGCAATCTGGATCGGGTAGTTCCACGCGCCAATACCGGCCACAACCCCGAGCGGCTCGCGGCGGGTGTAAACGAATGAAGTGTCGCGCAGCGGAATCTGCTCGCCTTCAATCGCCGGGATCAGGCCGGCGTAGTATTCGAGTACATCGGCACCGGTGACGATATCGACGTAAAGGGTTTCTGAAAGCGGCTTGCCGGTGTCGAGGGTCTCCAGCGCTGCCAGCTCATCGTTGCGCTCACGCAGAATATCTACAGCGCGGCGCAAAATGCGCGAACGCTGCATGGCGGTCATCGCCGCCCAGACTTTTTGCCCGGCCTTGGCCGACTCAACGGCGCGCTCGACATCGGCGCTGTTGGCGCATTGCACGTTCGCCAGAACTTCTCCGTTTGCCGGGTTGATGCTCTCGAAAGTATCGCCGCTGCTGGCTGCGACATATTCGCCGCCTATGTAGAGTTGCTGTTCTTCGAATCGGGCCATGGAGTTGTCCTCTTGTCGCGGTGGCGGGGGCTTAATGGAGGTTTAGCTAAGCCGCTGGTGCCGGAAAGGTCCACTCAGACTACGGGATTTATATTGAACGATCAATCAATAAAAAGACCCGGACATGCCTAATCCCGCCACGAGGCCAGAGGGAATGGGGGCTTGAGGAATTTGCTTACGTTGGTCAGAAAAGCCGTTTGCGACGGGTTAAACCTTGGCCGGCTCGATAAAACCGATTTGTGTGTCGAGGTAGTCGTAGGCGATTTTCAGGGCTAGTTTGATGTCGAATCGGGCACCAGACAATGCGCCGCGCAGCCACAGGCCATCAATCAAGGCAGCCATGCCACGCGCCGCGACGCGAGCACGGTCTTGCGGCAGCACGCGACGGAACTGGCCGCAGAGATTGGAGTAGAGGCGCCGGTCATTGACCCGCTGCAAGCGCTGCAACGAAGGTTGGTGCATGCTGAATGCCCAGAATGCCAGCCAGGTTTTCATTGCCGGGCCGTTCACCTGCGTCTCATCAAAGTTACCGTCGATGATGGCGCGCAGATGAGCACGCGGACTGCTGTCCTTGAGCGCAGCGCGGCGCTCGCGAACGCCATCGCTCAGGGCCAGCATCAGGTGACGCATGGTGGCTTCGAGCAGGCCATTCTTGTCCTGAAAGTAGTGGCTGATAATGCCGTTGGAAACACCGGCTAACCTGGCGATATAGGCAATACTGGCATCGCTCATGCCGACTTGATCAACCGCCTTGAGCGTGGCGTTGATCAATTGTGAGCGGCGTATTGGCTGCATTCCAACCTTGGGCATTATCACTCCGGATGTATTGAGCAGGGCGGCGGGTAAGGCTCAAAGTCTAGGCCGATTATTGTTGAACGATCAATCAATATTATCCGCCGGGTGAGCAAATTACCCGACTCCCTGCGCTACGCAAGCGCCCTGAACATCAACTATGCGGGCCTTTGACGACCGCATCGAACTGGCGGATCTCAAAGTCGCGAAGCAGGTATTCCATACGATTTTCATGAAACGTTTGCATGTGCGCCAACGCCTTGTGCACCTCAAGATCGGCCTCCGATCGCCAGATTTCGAAGAAGGTGAAAATGCTCGGGTCGGCTTGATCGCGGAGCATGTGATATTCGATGCAGCCAGGCTCTTCGCGGCTGGGTTGAACGAAGGCGCCAAACAGCTCGGCGAAGTCGTCGGCGCGTTCAGGGCGGGTATAGGCAGTGGCGGTAAAGATCATGTCGAGCCTCGGGTTGGTTAACGGGGAGGCAACGATAAGGCAATAGTTTGGTGTGTATTCGTGATTTTTAAGCAAATATCATTTGCCCGTCATGGGCTGTTTCGAGCGTGTTGCGGGCGATAGGCTGCGCACCATTGAAAATTCAAGGATGCAAAGTCATGAAAAAAATACTCCTGCTCGACGGCGGCAAGCAGTTCGCCCATTCCGATGGTCGTTATAACGCCACGCTGCATGAGACCGCCTTGCAAGTGCTCGACCATGCCGGTTTCGATGTGAAAACCACGCGCATAGACGACGGCTACGATGTTCAGGCGGAAGTTGAGAAATTTCTCTGGGCCGACGTCATCGTCTACCAAATGCCGGGCTGGTGGATGGGTGCACCCTGGACCGTGAAAAAGTACGTCGATGAAGTGTTCACCGCCGGCCACGGCAGCCTCTACGCCAATGACGGCCGCACGCGCTCCGACAGCTCGCAGAAGTACGGCAGCGGTGGTTTGTTGCAGGGCAAGCAATACATGTTGTCGCTGACCTGGAATGCCCCGACGCAGGCATTCGATGACCCGTCGGACTTCTTTGCCGGTGCCGGGGTGGATGCGGTGTACTTGCCGTTTCACAAGGCCAACGAGTTTCTCGGCATGAGCGCACTGCCGACATTCATCTGCAACGACGTGATGAAAGTGCCCGCCATCGAAGCCGATTGCGCGCGCTACACCCAGCACCTGCTGGACGTTTTTGCGCTAAACGCATAAACCGTGGTTAAACCAAAAAACGCAGCCTCGGCTGCGTTTTTTGGTTGCGCGGGTATCAGTCGCCCGGCCTTGAGCCGTCCGCCTGTTCGCTGCCCGGTTGCCAGCCACCGCCGAGCGCCTTGTACAGATTGACCTCGCTCGAAAGCTGCGCGAGCCGGTCGTTGATCAGGTCTTGTCGCACCTGAAACAACTGTCGCTGAGCGTCAAGCAGGACCAGATAGCTGTCTACGCCGCCGCGATAACGCCGCTCGGCCAGGGTGTAATACTGCTCGGTGGTGCTCAGCAATTGCTGCTGGGCATCGAGTTGTTCGCGGTAGGTCTGGCGCGCGGTGAGGCCATCCGAGACTTCCTGAAAAGCCTGCTGAATGGCCTTTTCGTACTGCGCAATTTGGCTGTTCTTCTCGATCTCCGCGACATCCAGCGACGCTTGCAAGCGCCCGGCGGTGAAGATCGGCAGGTTGATTTCAGGTTGGAACAACCAGGTGCCGGTGCCGCTCTGGAGCAAATCGGACAGCGACGAACTCATGCTGCCGGCATTGGCGGTCAGGCTGATGCTCGGGAAGAATGCGGCCCGCGCCGCGCCGATGTTGGCATTGGCGGCCTTAAGCTGGTGCTCGGTCTGGAGAATATCCGGACGTCGTTGCAGCAATTGCGAGGGCAGCCCGGCAGGCACTTCGGTGAGCAGGGTGTCGGTGAGCGGCAGGCTGGCTGGCAAGTCTTGCGGGATCGGGCCGCCGAGTAATACCGCGAGAGCGTTTTGATCCTGCGCCACTAAACGCCGATATTGCGCGCGCGCAACCTTGGCGCCGTCGAGCGCGGTCTTCGCCTGGCTCAAGTCGATTGCCGAGGCGGCTCCGGCGTCAACACTGCGTTTGGTCAGGTCATAGCTGCGCTGATACGCAGTCAGCGTCTGCTCGGTCAGATCAAGCTGGAGGCGGTCGGCCTCAAGCGTGAACCAGGCGTTGGCGACACTGGCAATCAGGCTGATACGTACGCCTTGTTGCGCTTCAATGGTCGCAAAGTACTGCTCCAGCGCGGCCTGATTGAGGCTGCGCAGACGCCCGAAGAAGTCCAGTTCCCATGCACTCACACCCAGCGTGGCGCTGTACTGACTGCTGATCGAACTCTCGCCCGACTGATTGATTCCGTCCGGCAAACGCTGGCGCGTACCGGAGCCGTTGGCGTCGAGCTGCGGATACAGCTGCGAGCGCTGAATCCGGTACTGCGCCTGATAAGACTCGACATTCAGCGCCGCCACGCGCAGGTCGCGGTTATTGTTCAGCGCGTTATCAATCAGTCTGACCAGCGCCGGGTCTTTGAAAAAGCCGCGCCAGTCGCCCAATTCCGCCGCCTGCGTCGATGTGCCTGACGGATAGCTGTCTGCCGCAGGCCAGGCGTTATCAACCGGCGCCGCCGGCTGGCTGTACTCGGGGTTCATCGAGCAACCGCTGATCAACGCCAGTGTCGGCACGCTCAAGGCAAACTTGTTCATGGCTGCACCTCGGTTTGCACAGGCGCGGGTTTTTCTTTCGGTTTGAACCACGAGCTGATCAACACGAAGAACAACGGCACCCAGAAAATCGCCAGCACGGTTGCGCTGAGCATCCCGCCAATAACCCCGGTACCGATGGCATGCTGACTGCCAGCGCCCGCGCCGGAAGAAATGGCCAAAGGCACCACGCCAAGAATGAAGGCCAGCGAGGTCATGATGATCGGGCGTAAACGCATCCGGCAGGCTTCAAGTGCAGAGTCGACCAGGCTTTTGCCGCTGTCGTGAAGTTCCTTGGCGAACTCGATAATCAGAATCGCGTTCTTGGCTGCCAGACCAATCGTGGTGAGCAGGCCCACCTGGAAGAACACATCGTTGGACAGCCCGCGCATGCTGGTGGCCAGCAGTGCGCCGACAATCCCCAGTGGCACCACCAGCAACACCGCCAGCGGAATCGTCCAGCTCTCGTAAAGCGCCGCGAGGCAGAGGAACACGAAGATCATCGACAAGGCGTACAGCGCGGGCGCTTGCGAGCCCGACAAGCGTTCCTCGAAGGAGATGCCAGTCCATGAATAGCCGACGCCTTTGGGCAGTTCAGCGGCCATTTCTTCCATTGCCTGCATCGCATCGCCGGTGCTGTAGCCCTCGGCGGGTGAGCCGAGAATTTCCATCGCCGAGACCCCGTTGTAGCGTTGCAGTTTTGGTGAGCCGGAAATCCACGTACCGCCGGCGAATGCGCTGAACGGCACCATCTTGCCCTCGCTGTTGCGCACGTACCATTTGTTCAGGTCTTCGGGGGCCATCCGCGCCGCGGCTTCGCCTTGCAGATAGACCTTTTTCACCCGGCCTTTGTCGATAAAGTCGTTCACGTAGCTGGAGCCCCAGGCAATCGACAACGTGTCGTTGATGTCACTCAGGCTCAGGCCCAGAGCACGGGCGCGCTCGTCGTCGATGAGCAATTGATATTGCGGCTCATCGCGCAGGCCGTTGGCCCGCACACCGCTCAGCTTGGGGTTTTCCCGGGCCATTTTGAGTAGCTGGTCGCGGGCCTCGTTCATCACTTCATGGCCGACACCTGCGCGGTCTTGCAGGTACATGTCAAAACCACTGGCGTTGCCCAACTCGCGGATCGCGGGCGGTGCAAAGGCAAAAACCATCGCATCGGTGATCGTGTGGAAGCGCTGCTGCGCACGGTCGACCAGGCTGAATACGCTGTTCACCTCGCCCGGCCGTTCATCCCAAGGCTTCAAGGTGACAAACGCCATGCCCGAGCTTTGCCCGCGACCGGCGAAGTTGAAGCCGGTAACGCTGAACACCGACTCGACAATATCGCCTTCCTCATCGAGCAGGTAATCACGCACCTGATCGACAATTTCCTTGGTGCGCGCGGTACTTGAACCGGACGGTGTTTGCACTTGCGCGTAGAACGAACCCTGATCTTCTTCTGGCAGGAACGCGGTCGGTATGCGGCTGAACATCCAGGCCATGATGCACAGGATCAGGCCGTACAGAATCAGGTACGGCAGCTTGTGCTTGAGAATCCCGCCCACGCTGCGCTCATAGCCGCTCACGCCGCGCTCGAAGGTTCGGTTGAACCAGCCAAAGAAACCGCGCTTGGTATGAACCTCGCCGTTTATCGGCTTGAGCATTGTGGCGCACAGCGCTGGCGTGAAGATCAGCGCCACCAGCACCGAAAGGGTCATGGCGGCGACAATGGTGATCGAGAACTGGCGGTAGATAACCCCGGTGGAGCCGCCGAAGAATGCCATTGGCAAGAACACCGCCGACAACACCAGCGCAATGCCGACCAGAGCGCCCTGAATCTGACCCATCGATTTGCGCGTGGCTTCGAGCGGCGAGAGCTTGTCTTCGGCCATTACCCGCTCGACGTTTTCCACCACCACGATGGCGTCGTCCACCAGCAAGCCAATCGCCAGCACCATGCCGAACATGGTCAGGGTATTGATGCTGAAACCGAATGCATCGAGCACCGCAAACGTGCCCAGCAGCACCACCGGCACCGCCAGTGTCGGGATTAATGTGGCGCGGAAGTTCTGCAGGAACAGGTACATCACGCAGAACACCAGCACGATGGCTTCCATGAGGGTGTAAATCACTTCCTCGATGGAGCCGGCAATTACCGGCGTGGTGTCGTTGGGGTAAACGATTTCCAGGCCTTCGGGGAAGAACGGTTCAAGGTCTTTGAGGGTGCTGCGAATGGCGGCCGAGGTTTCCAGCGCGTTGGCACCCGTCGCCAGTTTGATCGCCATACCCGCAGCCTGCTTGCCGTTGTATTCGGCCGAGGTGCTGTAGTTTTCGCCGCCAAGCTCAACCTTGGCGACATCGCCGAGGCGAACCTGCGAGCCGTCCGTGTTGACCTTGATCAGAATGTTTTCGAATTGCTCAGGCGTTTGCAGGCGCGTTTTGCCGATGATGGTGGCGTTCAGTTGCTGGCCGGCCTGCGCCGGTAACTGGCCCAGCTGGCCCGATGAAACCTGAACGTTCTGCGCCTGAATCGCGGTTTTGACGTCGACTGGCGTCAGTTGGTAGTTGTTCAGGCTTTCCGGGTTGAGCCAGATCCGCATGGCGTACTGCGCACCGAAGATCTGGAAGTCGCCCACGCCCTTGGCGCGCAGCAGCGGGTCCTGAATATTGGTGACGATATAGTCGGCC
>MDTG01360162.1_pt1 | contig 17741 bp, 17 predicted proteins | sample 811421 | NCBI WGS metagenome assembly MDTG01 (sample SAMN05326645, study PRJNA326480) | marine metagenome | isolation source: seawater | place: Pacific Ocean: South East | collected 2011 | reverse complement strand
ATTTAATATATGTGTATTAATATGATATTGGAATTCTTGATCAAAATACTTCTTAATACTTAAGAATATATCAATTTGTTGCTTAGTAAATAAATCATCAGAACTATTTTCCGCTGAAGGTAAATGTGAATATATCGACCGAATTAATACTTTATTTGAAGCCGTCTTTAACAATTTTATTAAACTATATATCTCTGATGGATTAACTCCCCACCTATTCATACCGGTATTAATTTTTATATGTATAGGTATTGGTGTAGGCAAATCTTGTTTAATTCTTTGTATTATACTTAATAAGACCTCTTTTTTATTTACAACTGGTTCTAAATTATATTCAATTATTTTTTCAACACTATCTAGGGTAGTATTCATGACCATAATTGGGCTTTTTACACCATTATTTCTCAAGCGAATGCCTTCTTCAAAATCTGCTACACCAAAATAATTAACTCCTAAACTATTGAGTTTTTGGGTCATCAAAATATCTCCACAACCATATGCATTTGCTTTTACCATAGCAATTATTGGTGACAAGTTGACAATATTCTGAATATTCTGCTTTAAATGCGAACAATTAACATATAAGCATGTCCCATATAATTCTTTTCTCATATCATATACTATTTATAAAAACAATCAGAACATAATGCTTCATACTCACTAGAATCACCAATTAAAACTTGAGTCATATTATTGTTGTTTTTCCTATGTGAATAACTAGCTGGATTTCCACAGCCGTTACACCTTGCTGTTAATACTGTAGTTGAACTAGCAAGACTAATGATTTCTTTCATATAGCCAAATGGATGATTCAAATAATCCTTATCAAGCCCCGCTACAATAATAGTTATATCTTTAGAAGAGAGATATTTTATATCTTTAATAATAGATTTACTAAAAAATTGTGCTTCATCTATACCTAAAACTTTAATCTCTCCAATTATCTCAAAAATTTCTGATAAATTATTAACTACGATACCTTTTTCAAAAGCACCATCATGTGTTGAAACATTATCAAATTCGTCACGAGTATCTACTTTAGGTTTAACTAGTAAATACTGCTTATTGGTTGCTTTCAAACGATGCAATAACTCTGTTGTTTTGCCAGCAAACATACACCCAGTGATAACTTGAATGTCTTTCATGAGAAGTTCTAAATTATAATGACTAAATTAGTGATTTCATAATTACTATGGAAAAAGTTATTCATATAATTCCAACACCTATTGGTAATCTAGAAGACATTACTCTTCGAGCAATTAGGCTATTAAAGGAATCCAACTTAATTCTAGCAGAAGATACAAGAACAACAAGTAAACTACTAAAAAAGTACGATATAAATACTAAAATGTTATCATATCACTCATTTAATGAACATAGAATTTTAAAAGAAGTGATTCAAAAAGTAATTAATGGAGAAAAACTTACTTTAGTTTCTGATGCAGGTACTCCGGGTATTTCTGATCCTGGATTTTTATTAATACGTGAATGTATCAAAAATAATATTTCTGTTATTTGTTTACCTGGCCCCACCGCTTGTATACCAGCATTAATACAATCAGGTATACCATGTGATCGCTTTATTTTTGAAGGATTTTTGCCTGTAAAAAAAGGAAGGAAAAATCGATTGTCAAATATTATCAATGAAAAGACAACAAGTATAATATATGAATCTCCTCACCGTATTATAAAAACATTGAAAGAATTATATACACTTTGTCCTGATAGACAAATCGTAGTATTAAAAGAATTAACTAAAATACACGAAACTACCTACAGAGGCTCTATAATAGATATTATCAGTATTATTTCACAGTCTAAAATCAAAGGTGAATTTATAATAATATTACATGGGAAAAATTAAAAATAGTTTAATAATTGCTGGGCCATGTGCTATAGAAACACGAGAACAGTTTTTAAATATAGTAGCAGATATTCATCATTATACTGATATTATTCGTGCCGGTGTGTGGAAGGGTCGAACATCTCCTAAAAACTACTCTGGTGTTGGTGAAAAAGGATTAATATGGGTTAAAGAAGTTCAAAACACATATAATATACCTGTAGCCATTGAAATTGGCACAACTAAACATATTGAACTAGCTTTGAAATATGATGTTGGAATTTTGTGGATTGGTGCTAGAACTACAAGTAATCCATTTGCAATGCAAGAGATTGCAGAGAGTCTTAAAGGTGTAGATGTTGAAATATGGGTAAAAAATCCTATTATAGCAGATATTAAATTATGGACAGGTGCTATTGACCGCTTAAAAGAGCTTGGAATAAAAAAATTAAAAACTATACATAGAGGATTTTACTCTGATAAAAAAATTAATTTAAGAAATGATCCAAAATGGGATTTACTACATGAATTCGAAATGAAACACCCCGATCTACCAATCATTTCTGACCCAAGTCATATTGCAGGTCGCACTAAATATATAAAAGAAATAAGCCAACAAGCTATTAATAAAAATATCAATAAATTCATGATCGAGGTACATAACAAACCTCATCAAGCTTTAAGTGATCAAAAACAACAATTATCACCACAAGAGTTTAAAATTCTATTAAAGAAATTAAAACTATATTCCTACTAAAATATCCTTCCTAAATTTTGTTGTATTTTCTTTTCCACCTTATTTAATTGTGTGAATTTCTTTATTAATTCTTTATTAGTACTTTTAGATTTTTTCATCTCCAAGATGATCTTTTGTAGTATTTGCTGTACTCTTTTTAACTTAAATCTTAGAATTGATTCCTTTGTAACCTTAAATAAAATATCCTCCTCTTGAACAACAATGATATCTTTATTTTCCCAACTTCCCAATAAATATTTATCAGTAATTATATGTGAGCATAATGCTTGTAGTTCATTATTATTATTATTAAGAAAGTAATTTTTTGAAAAAGACTCTTTAGAATTAATTTTATCTTTTATAATGTTTAAAATCTTATTAAATACTGGTACAGAAAATGTACTATTTATATCTTTACTATCTTTTTCTAATTCCGATAAAATAAATTCTGCAATAGAAATATTACAATTATTAACTGTGACTTTGTGCTTAGAACCATATGTGATTAATAATCTAATCAACTGTAACTCTTCTATATAATTAGTACTAAGTGTTTCAAAATCATTTGTTGTATTAATTACATTTTTATTCTTTTTATATTTTACAGTATTTGAATTTTTATCGATTTGTATATCAAGTTCTGTTAATAAGTTTGTCTCTGGGATATCTAATTTTTTACTTGCTTCTTTAATATAAAAACTTCTTGAAATTGAATTCTCCATTAAAGCAATGGTTGTGATAATACCTTTAGTTGTAGTAATTAAAGAATCTGTATCTTTTTCGTCAATCAATTTGTATTTAAAATCAATAAAATTCATAGTATTTTTTTGAATATATTGGTCTATTTCATCCTTGCTTCCTTGATTTAGGAAAGATGCGGGATCTTCTCCGGAAGGCAACTGTAATACTTTTGGCTTCATTCCTTCACTGACAATGGAATCTATAGCCTTTAGTGTTGCATTTATTCCTGCATTATCAGAATCAAATAAAATAGTAATACTATTAGTAAAACGATGTATTAACCTAATTTGCTCTTTTGTTAATGCAGTACCACAACTTGAAACTACATTTTTGATGCCAAATTGGAATAATGCCATAACATCAGTATAGCCCTCAACTATATAACAAAAATCCAGCTTCTTAATTTCTTTTTTGGCAAGATGCATACCATATAAAATTTTACTTTTTTGATATAAATCTGATGTGTCTGAATTTAAATACTTTGCTACCTTTAATTTATCATCTAAAATCCTTGCTCCAAATCCTAAAACATCACCATTAAGACTATGAATAGGAAATATGATTCTTCCGCCAAATCTTACTTGTCCATTTTTATTTAATACTTGTGTCTGCTGTAAATAATTAATATTATATCCTGCTTTATTGAGTTCTATTGCAACTTGCTTATCAGATTTATTACAATAACCTATTTCAAACAACTTTAATGTTTCATCTTTAAATCCTCTTTTGACCAAGTAATCTAAAGCACTTGTTTGTTGTGAAAATAAATTTTTCAAAAAAATATTTTTGGTAAAATTTAAAACTAATATTGTTGCTTGTCTCTCATTTTCTTTTTCTTGTTGTTGCGAATCAAACTCTATATATTCAACATTAATATTATATTTTCTTGCTAAAAACAATAATGCTTCCGGATAAGTATATTGCTCATGCTCTATTAAAAATGAAATCACATTCCCTCCTTTACCTGAACTAAAATCTTTCCATATTTCTTTTGCTGGAGATACTACAAAAGAAGGAGTCTTTTCATCGCTGAATGGACTCAAAGCTTTATAATTTGCTCCTGTTTTTTTTAATGCAACAAATTCAGAGATAACATCTTCAATTACAACTGTATTGAAAATTTCATCTATTGTTTTTTGTGAAATCTTCATTTTTCTCTATTAATTAAAAAATTTAATAATTCAATTATTGCAATTTTATATTTACTATTATTAAAATTTTGCAAAATCAATATTGCTTTTTTATAGTGATTTTCCGCAATCAATTCTGCTTGTTTTATGCTATCATATTTAGCAACTAGCTTACAAACCATATTTATATCGTTTAAAGAATTATTTTTTTTTCTTAAAATACGAAATGTGGAATTTTTCTCAACTATATTCATGTTTCTTAATGCATATAATAGTGGTAAATTTATTTTACCTTCTTTTATATCATTACCATATTCCTTCCCACTATGGTTTGTAGTATCATAATCTATGATGTCATCTTTTATTTGAAATAACACACCAATTAATGAACCTAAATCTATTAAATTTTTAATATCATTTCTATTCCCTTCTGACGAAAGACCACCAACATGAAAAGAACATTCGAATAGAGATCCTGTTTTAAGATTTATAATTTTTAAATAATCTTCTTCGGTTAAATTTAATTTTTTAGTTTTTTCAATTTGAATCAATTCACCTTCTACAATTTTTTGAACCACTGTCGATATTTCATCTAAAACATCATAGTCTTTATATTCTACTGCTAACTTTAAACCTTTTGCTAAAAAATAATCTCCAGAAAGAACACTGATTTTATTTTTCCAAATTGCATTAATTGAAAATTTCGATCTTCTAATATTTGCATCATCTACAATATCATCATGAATAAGTGTCGCGGTATGTAATAATTCAATTAATATTGACGACCTATAAGTTTTTTCATTAATATTATTAAGTAGACCTGATGCTAAAATGGTACATATGGGTCGAATTTTTTTACCTGTATTTTGGCTTATATAATTTGTTACTTTATATAACAAGCTAGCTTTAGTTGATAAAATATTTTTAAATTTTTTATCAAATTGATTGATCTCCTGTGTAATTATATTTTGAAATTCTATCACTATTTATTTTGAGTTGCAAGTTGTCCACATGCCGCACCAATATCCTCACCACGACTTCTTCTTAATTTAACTAAAATGTTGTTTTTTTCTAATACTTCTAAGAATATATTTGTTTTTTTCATCGTCGATTTTTGATATTTCAATCCTTCTACTTTATTGTATTCTATTATATTAACTTTACTTGGTATTTTTTTGCAAAATTTAATTAAATCTTGAGCATCTTCAATAGAGTCATTAAAATCCTTTAATAATATATATTCATATGTCGGTTTAATTTTTGTTGTATCATAAAAGTACTTCAAAGCAAGTTCTAAATTTGATAATGTATTTGTTTCATTTATTGCCATTATTTCACTTCTTTTCTTATCATTTGCAGAATGTAAAGATATTGCTAAATTAAAATTAGGTTTAAGATCTGCTATTTTTTTAATCATTTTAGTTATCCCAACTGTAGAGACAGTAATTCTTTTTCCTGACATACCCATGCCATTACTAGATGTTATAAAATCTATACTCATTAATACATTTTTGAAATTTAATAATGGCTCCCCCATTCCCATATAGACTATATTAGTAATAGATTTATTATATTTATTTAAAGCATATTGATTAATTAAAAATACTTGATCATAAATCTCTCCTGCAGTTAAATTTCGATCTAATTTTAATTTACCTGTTGCACAAAAATTACAAGCTAAACTACAACCTGCTTGTGAAGATATACAAACTGTCAACCTATTTAGCTGAGGGATCAACACACCTTCTACTACATTGTTGTTGTCCATTTTAAATAAAAACTTAACAGTCCCATCTATACTTATTGTTGTATCTGAAATATATAATGATTTCACTATATATTTTTGTTTTAACAATTCTCTTTCTGATATGCTAAGATTGGACATCTTATTGAAATCTAACTGATGATGTTTCCAAATCCATTCAATCACCTGAGTTGCTCTAAATTTAGGTGAGTTTTGTGCTAAAAAAAATGATTCTAATTCATTTTTTTCAATTGTTCTAATGTCTTTTTTTATTATCATCTATTTTTTTTTACAAAATCATAAATAATTGGTGACAAAATATAATCTAAATCAGTTGTTATTTTTATATTATGTTCTCTACCATCTACTAGATTAATTATAGATTTTGGATTACAATACTCATATACCCCTGCATCATCGAAAAAATATTTATCATCTATAGCTTGATTATTATTATATTTTGACAATTCTCGATTAATTTTCACATAACTTTCATATATATCTTCAAAATGAAATACCTGAGGAGTCTGTGTGATGACATAGTGGCTCCTGTTTTTTGCGAAAGTTAACGGTGGAGCCTGAAGATTAATACTTCTCAAAGAACTTTTTAGTTTTATTACAGGTATAGCTATACCTTTTTGAGATGCTATTTTAATTAATGCTAATATTAATTTTTTATCAATAAATGGACGAGCTGAATCATGAATGCTAACTATTTTTTTTTTATTTAAATTATTCGATTGATATAATTTTGATTTTTTTCTGGAATTTTCTTGATCTTGATAAATTTTTTCTAATCCATTAAAAACTGTTTTTATACGACTTTTTCCTCCATTATATAATGTATGATCTATATGAAAATTATATTTTTTACATAAAATTTTCCAATAATTTGTGTAGTTTTTTGGTAATCCTATATATATCCTACAATTAGGGTCTGCATTCTTAAATGCAATAACACTATGCATGATTATTGGTAAATCATTAATTGTTAAAAATTGTTTTAGGGTTTGACTATTTTTTAATCTAGTTCCTTTTCCTGCTGCTAATATTAATACATAATGAATCATATAGCGATTCTATTAAATAATTAACATACAATCCCCATAACTTAAAAAGTTGTATTTTTCCTTTATTGCTTCTTTATATGCTTTCATTATTAAATCATGCCCTGCAAAAGCAGAAACTAACATTAGTACTGTTGACTTAGGAGAGTGAAAATTTGTTAATAATGAATTAGCAATCTGAAATTGATAAGGAGGAAAAATAAATTTATTCGTCCAACCTTGATAAGTTTTTAAAGTACCATAAGAAGAAACTGGTGTTTCAATTGCCCTCATAGTAGTAGTACCAATTGCACAAATTCTTTTTTTATTTGCAAGTCCTTTATTTACAATTTTTACAATACTATCGTCAATCAACACCTCCTCTGAATCCATTTTATGCTTTGAAAGATCTTCAACTTCTACAGGTCTAAATGTACCTAATCCTATATGAAGTGTAATTTCAGGTATATGAACTCCTAAAATTTCTAACTTTTTTAACATAATTTTACTAAAATGTAAACCTGCAGTTGGAGCAGCAACAGCTCCCTTATGTTTTGCAAAAACAGTCTGATATTTTTCTTCATCTTCAGCATTTGGCTCTCTATTGATGTATTTTGGTAATGGTGTATGACCTAATAATTCTATTTTCTTCTTAAATTCTTCATAGGGGGCATCATGTAAAAATCTTAATGTTCTTCCTCTCGATGTAGTATTATCAATCACCTCTGCGATTAATTCATCATTTTCTCCAAAATATAATTTATTTCCTATTCGAATTTTTCTTGCAGGGTCTACAAGAACATCCCATAATCTACTTTCCTTATTTAATTCTCGCATTAAAAAAACCTCGATTTTTGCCCCTGTTTTCTCTTTATTACCATATAACCGAGCAGGTATAACTTTTGTATTATTAAAAATCATAACATCCTCCTCTTCAAAATAATCTAAAAGGTCTTTAAATTTTTTATGTTCAATAGTGCCTTTTTCTTTATTAATGACCATCATTCTAGAATCATCTCTATTAGGTAAAGGCTTTGTCGCTAATAGTTCTGTTGGTAAATTGAAATCAAATTGGGAAAGTTTAAGCTTCATGGTAGAATAGCATTATATTTAATTGTCTGCAAATATACGAAATATCAAATTTAAATTCTTCGTTAATTTCCTCTATTCTATATTGAGTTGCTAATTTCTTCAATTTCAAGAGCCTGCTTTAATTTGAAATCACCAACCTGTGTACGTTTTAAGGAATATAAATATGCTCCACAAAGTAGCTCTTTTCCAATATCATTAGCTAAACTTCTAATATATGTTCCTTTACTACACTCTACTTCAAATTCGATATATGGTAAATTAATATTTTTAATAGACAATTGATGAATTTGAATCTTTCTTGGTTTCAATTTAATATCAGTTTCTCCTCTACGAGCTTTCTTATATAATCTTTCTCCTTCCATCTTAATAGCAGAGTAAATTGGTGGCAATTGAATTTGTTCTCCCATAAATTTTTGAAACACATTATATATCTTATCTAAAGATAGTTGTGTGTATTTTTTTTTATTTTTTTCCTTTGTTTCTGAATCAAAGCTGTCAGTGGAGCATCTATTTTAATAACACCACAATATCTTTTATTAAGATTCTCGAAATCTGTCATCATTTTTGTTTTTTTACCTGTACAAATAACTAATAAACCCGAAGCTTTTGGATCTAATGTACCTGAATGTCCAACCTTTATTTTAGGTATGCTATATTTTTTTTTTATTATTCCTCTGATTTTCTTTACAACATCAAAAGATGTCCAGTCTAATGGCTTATTTACTAAAATAATCTTTGATATATGTTCTATATTATTAATCATAAAATAAATACCCAGAAGAAAGTACCAAGTATTATACAATAATACCCGAAATACTTTAAATTATTTTTTTGAACTAATACTATCATATATTTACAAGCAATTAGACCTGATAAAAAAGCAGCAATAAATGACAATAATAAACCCTTAAATTCTACCTGTTCAATTGAGCCAAAAAATATAAATTCCACTATCTTAAGTAAAGACCCCCCCAAGATTGGAGCTAACCCCATAAGAAATGAAAATTCTGCTGCATCATCCCTATTAACTTTAAGAAATAAGGCAGTAGAAATAGTAGCCCCAGATCTTGATATTCCAGGAATTATCGCTAATGCTTGTGCTAAACCTATTAATAATGCATCAAAATATCCTATGTTCTTATTAGATTTTTTAAAGAATTGTGTCGACAACAGAACTAAACCTGTAAATACTAACATAAGACAAACTAAATGTGTTGCATTTTTAAAAATGAAATCAATATTTTCACTAAATAATAAATATATAACCACCATAGGTAAAGATGAAACTACAAGTTTCATTAAAAAAGAAAAATCATTTTTATTATTATGTTTAATCACTCCAATTAATACCTGTTTTATCTTATTTCTATAAACAAGAATTGTACTGAAAGCGGTTGCAAGATGAACAGTAATAAATAACAACAGAGGTTCCTGTTCTGCAATATTAGATAAATATGAAAACAATTCAAGATGACCACTACTACTTATAGGAAAAAACTCAGTTAATCCTTGAATTAAGCCTAAAAAAAAATACTTAATTTGTTCAATCATTATAGAATATTGCAAACACCATACCAACATATCCAACAAGAATAAGAATTGGTGCTAAGACAATTCGTTGAAAAGAAAAAATAGCAGGATTAAAATCAAAATCATTCTCTCCTCCTCCTCCAATCATCAAAATGAATCCTAGAAATACTAAAATTATACTTATAAATAAAATAGTGTAATTCTTTTTTGAAAAAAGGAATAAATTATGCTTTTTGTCCGTGTTTTTATTCATAAAAAATGTTTAATTACTTATATAGCTCATCTGTTTTTAAATTTAAATACTTCCTAACACAGATAAAAGTACTCAATAAAGAAATAGTTAAATTAATTACAGAAGTAATTATAATTAAATATATCAATTGATTCCAAAATATAAAATTTTTAAATTCGGGAATTTTATCTAAAATTAAGAATACTAGACATAGTAAAAGGACATTTCCAATCACACATGCTATAATTGACGATACTAAATTAGCTGTTAAAAATGGTTTTTGGATAAATTGTTTTGTTGCACCTACTAATTGCATAGTTTTTATAATAAATCTTTTTGAATAAATTGTAAGCCTAATATTACTATTAATTAGTATAAATGCAATTAAAAAAATGAATATTGAAATAATTAAAAAAAATAAACCTAATTTCTTTAAATTTTCTTCTAGTAAGAAAATGATATTTTCGTCATATAAAACATCTTCAATTTCATGATATCTGATAAAAAATTCAATAGTTTCTTCAGGGTTAAAATTCTCTACATGATCAGCATAGTATCTTATTTCTATGATATTTTTTAGTGGATTTTTTCCTAAAATAGCTAAAAAATCTTCGCCTAAATTTTCATTTAATTCTTTTGCGGATTCTGCTTTTGAAATGAAATTTACTGATTTTACCCCATCTACAAGAGTCAAAGACTTAATTAATTGTTGAGTCTCTAATTCTGGGATATCATTATTTATAATTAAATTAAAACTAATATTTTCTTTAAGTGTATCACTCAATGTATTATAGTTAATAGCAACAACACCTAAAATACCCATTACTAAAACAGAAAATGTTGATGCTAATACAACCGAAATCTTAGAATTTAAAAGTCGTTTTCTAAAAAAATTCTCTGTTTTTAAAACCATTAATAATATTTAGGGCTTAATGTAATAAATTTATTTATTAATATATATATTAGTTTATACATTTTAATCATCTTCCAATTACATGAATTATAATTTTAAAAAAATAGAAAAAAAGTGGCAGAAATGGTGGAGATCTAATAAAACATATTCTGTAACAGAAGATTTTAATAAAAAAAAATTTTATGTATTAGATATGTTTCCATACCCCTCAGGTTCTGGACTCCATGTTGGTCATCCATTGGGATATATTGCATCAGATGTATATGCTAGATATAAACGATTAAATGGTTTTAATGTATTACATCCAATGGGATATGATTCATTTGGATTGCCAGCAGAACAATATGCAATTCAAACTGGGCAACATCCAAAAATTACAACAGACAATAATATTACAAGATATCGAGAACAATTAGATAAAATTGGTTTCTCATTTGATTGGGATAGAGAAATACGTACTTCAGATCCTAATTACTATAAATGGACTCAATGGATTTTTAAACAATTATTTAATTCATATTATTGTAATGTCGATGAAAAAGCACTACCTATAGCAAAATTGATTGAAGAATTTAAAAGAAATGGTAATATTGATGTTAAATCTCCATGTGACAAAGACACACCATATTTTAATGCTAACGAATGGGTGGATTTTGGTGAAAAAAAACAACAAAATATATTATTAAAATACCGATTAGCATATTTAGCAGAAACATGGGTAAATTGGTGCCTAGGATTGGGCACTGTGTTAGCAAATGATGAAGTGAAAGATGGATACTCAGAAAGAGGCAATTTTCCTGTGCAACAAAAAAAAATGCGACAATGGTCACTGCGAATTACTGCATATGCAAACCGACTATTAAATGGACTGGACAATCTTGATTGGAATAATTCTATTAAAGAAATTCAACGTAATTGGATTGGCAAATCAAAAGGTGCATTAATAAAATTTGAAATACAAAAAAGTACACACTCAATTGAAATCTTCACAACTAGACCTGATACTATATTCGGTGTTTCTTTTATGGTTATCGCACCTGAGCATAACTTAATTAGTGAAATAATCACAAATGAACAGAAACAAAAAGTACATGATTACTGTAAATTAGTTTCATTAAAATCAGAAAGAGATCGACAAAGTAATAATAAAAATATAACTGGTGTCTTTTCTGGTTCATATGCAATTCATCCACTAACAAAAAAAACAATTCCAATATGGATTGCCGACTATGTTATAGCATCTTATGGAACAGGTGCTATCATGGCTGTACCCTGTGGTGATCAAAGAGACTGGAGTTTTGCAAAAAAATTTAATTTAGATATTCCAAATATTTTTAAAAATGTAGATGTTAGTAGCGGTGCAAATGAAAATTTTAATTCAATTATCAATAACTCTGATTTTTTAAACAATTTAAATTCCGTGGATGCAATTAAAAAATCAATTTCCATTATTGAAAAACTAAAAATTGGTACTATAAAAACAAATTTTAAAATTCGAGATGCGATTTTTAGTCGTCAAAGATATTGGGGTGAACCATTTCCTGTTTACTATAAAAATGATTTACCTTATATCCTTGAAAAGGATTCATGTTTAGAATTGCCGGAAATAGATAAATACCTGCCAACTAAAGAAGGTAACCCTCCATTAGCAAGAGCTAAAGAAGAAGATTGGAATATTTTTGACGGAGATAAAATGGAATACAATACAATGCCTGGTTGGGCAGGATCATCATGGTATTTTTTAAGATTTATGGATCCTAAAAATAAACATGAATTTGTTTCAAAAGAAAAAGCAAAATACTGGGGTCAAGTGGATTTATATATCGGTGGAGCTGAACATGCTGTTGGACATTTACTCTACTCTCGTTTCTGGACACACTTCCTATATGATTTAGGATATTTAAATTTCAATGAACCTTTTAAAAAATTAATTAATCAAGGAATGATTCTTGGTAGATCAAATTTTGTTTATAGAAAAATAGACACCACTGAATTTGTCACCTATGAAAAAAGACATGATTACAAAACAATAAAAATACATGTTGATATTGAACTTGTAAACAATGATATTTTAGATATTAAAAAATTTAAAAAATGGAGACCTGAGTTTGCTAATGCTAAATTTATTTTAAATGAATCAGGCAATTATTTATGTGGCTTTGAAATTGAAAAAATGTCTAAATCTAAATATAATACACAAGCCCCCGATGAATTAATTGATAAGTTTGGAGCTGATACATTAAGAATGTACGAAATGTTTCTAGGTCCAATTGAGCAATATAAACCTTGGGATATTAAGGGTATCAATGGAGTCCACAGTTTCTTAAAAAAGCTGTGGAGATTAACACATAATGAAAATAATGATCTTATCATAATTGATGATGCTCCAACAAAAGAAGAATATAAATCAATTAATATCTGTATTAAAAAAGTTACTCAAGACTTAAATCGATTTTCATTTAATACAGTTGTTAGTCACCTTATGATTTGTCTTAATGAACTAATAGATCTAAATTGTAATAAACGAAAAATTCTTACTGATTTTATCATTCTACTTTGTCCATATGCACCATATATATCTGAAGAGATATGGTCATCATTAGGAAACTCACTGTCTATCAATACTGCTAAATGGCCTAAATTCGAAGAAAAATATATCAAAGAAGATTCTATTAATTATCCTGTTTCATTTAATGGAAAAATGAGATTTACTATTAATATTGATTGTAATCTATCAAAAAACGAAATTGAACAAATTATTATACAACATTCCAAAACAAAAAATTATTTAAACACAAATCCTATTAAAAAAGTAATTATTGTTCCAAATAAGATAATTAATATTGTTTTTTGATTTAAAATTGAACAAAATTGAACAAAATTGAACAAAATTGAACAAAATTGAACAAAATTGAACACATTAATAATTATAAAAGAAAGTTATTTTTTCTTCTTTTTTTTTGTTTTTTATCGGTTTTCTCTCAAAAAAGTGACTTTTTAGAAGAAATTTTTGCAAAAAACGGGGGAAATCAACCATTTACTATAGGCGAAGAGTTAAGGTATAAAATATCATACGGGAAAAAGAATAAAAAAAAAGGCATTCTAACTGCGGGAAATGCTACTTTTAAAATCGAAAAATATAATAATAATAATTATTTATTGTATGGGTTTGGAGAAACAACAAGAATGTTTAGTCTATTTATGAAAGTTAAACATGAATACAAATCAATTGTAGACATTAAGACACTCAATGCTCTCAGATTCGAAATGACCATTGAAGAAGGAAAACTCTTCATTAAAGACTCAACAAATCTTAATTCAAATATAAATTTAGCAAACTCTATAAATGATATATTATCTACATTCTATAAACTACGAGCACTTCCTGCTGAAGAAATTGACAAAATTGACACATTGTTTTTCTCTTATTATTATAATGGTGCAACTATACCTTCATATATTGTTAAACTAGGAAAAGAAATTGTTCAAACTAAATTTGGAGAAATTAAAACAACTAAATGGTCGCCTTTACTAGAGAAAGGTCGGATGTTTAAAGAGACTACTGGGGCATTTGTTTGGGTAACTGACAACCCAATGCATATACCCATAAAAATAGAATTCCCAATTTTAGTAGGCTCAATATATGTGAATTTAAATAAAACAAAAGGAACAATGAATAATTTATTTTGATGATTTATTCTTTATATTTAAATTCATTTAAATGAGAAAAAAAAATGCTTGATGATAAAAAATTAACACAAAAAATAAAAGAACTATCAAAAAAATATCTTGCAACAGGACAAGATATTTACTCATTTTTAGATGGACTTCTTTATGCAGACTTCATGGGCTATTGGGATTATATTCACTTAGATACATTATTGTCACTACAAACCCCAAAAACTGATTTTCCAGATGAAAATATTTTTATATTATATCATCAAATTACCGAACTATATTTTAAGTTGTGTTTAATTGAGATTGAACAAATTAATAAAAACGGGAAAAAAATTGCTGACAATGGTCAAGATTTAGGATGGAACAAAAAGCTTAAACTAGAACTTTTTATTGAGAAAATGAAACGGGTTAATAGATACTTGAAACAATTAATTAATTCGTTTGATATTATGATTGAAGGCATGGACAGAGAACAATTTCTAAAATTCAGAATGTCTTTATTGCCAAGTAGCGGTTTTCAAAGTGTACAATACAGAATGATTGAACTAAGGTCTACTAATATTGGGAATTTAAATACTGAACAAGAGTCCGCAACAACATCTATAGAAAAAAGTTTTGATCAATTATATTGGCAATTGGGAGCCAATGATCTAAGCTCTGGACAAAAAACATATACATTGAGTCAGTTTCAAAAAAAATATAAAAAAAGATTATTAAAGCTGGCTCATAAAATGCAGAATCTTAACTTACTATCAAAGTATGATTCTTTATCAAAAGAAGATAAACAAAATCAAGAATTAATCAATTTATTAAAAGAATATGATGTAAATATTAATATCAACTGGAAATTAGCTCACTATAAATCTGCAGTAAAATACTTACATGCCAAAAATAAAGATATTGCAGCAACAGGAGGAACAAATTGGCAACAATACTTACCTCCTAGATTTCAAAAAATTATATTTTTTCCAAAACTATGGACAGTAAAAGAAAAAGAAAATTGGGGAAAAAAATGGGTGGAATCAAATATTGAAATATGAAAAAAAAAATTATAATCTTATTTTTATTTTTCGCTGGGTGTAGCTGCAGCAATACAAAAGATGAAAAAATTGAGGATAAATCATTACCCGTACAAGAATCACAATATTTATATAATCTAAATATCGATAGTTTAACGGTAATTAATGAGAATGTTCGAAATGGAGAAAGTGTTGGGCAGATTTTAAATAATTATAATGTGAGTTTTTCCGAAATAGATAGAATAGCAAAATTATCAAGGAAAATTTTTGACCTTAGAGATGTAAAAGCTGGTGGATCATATTCACTTTTATTTAATGATTCTATTCCTTATTACTTTATTTATGAAATAGATAAAGTAGATTTTTTAGTAGCAAAACTATATGATACAATTTCAGTATACTTAGATAAAAAAGAATTAATTATAAAAGAAAAAACGGGCTCAGGGGTAATTAATTCATCATTATGGTTTGCTATGGAAGAAAGTAATCTTTCCGCCAAATTGGTCAATATCTTAGCAGACGAAATATATCCTTGGACAATTGATTTTTTTCGATTAAATCATGGTGATAAATTTAAAGTCATCTATGATGCTAAATATGTCGATGGGGAATTTATTGGAGTAGGCAAAGTTCATGCAGCATTATTCCAAAACAACAATACTGATTACTATGCATTTGCATTTAATGAGGTAGGGGGATTTGAAGACTACTTCGATGAAAACGGGAACAACTTGCGTAAGTTTTTTTTAAAAGCACCTGTTTCATTTACTCGAATTTCTTCTAAATTCACAAATAAAAGAAAACATCCGGTAACAGGTAGATGGAAAGGACATTTTGGCACAGATTTTGCCGCTCCAATTGGAACCCCAATATACAGCACAGCCGATGGAGTTATTACTGAAGTTACATATAATAAATACAATGGCTATTATGTTAAAATACGACATAATTCCACATATACAACACAATATCTTCATATGGATAAATCAAGCAAACGACTGTGGAGTCGTAAAGGAATAAAAAAGGGAAAGAAAGTTAGACAAGGAATAGACATTATTGGATATGTCGGACGATCTGGTCAAGCTACAGGACCACATGTTTGTTATCGTTTTTGGAAAAATGGAAAACAAGTTGACCCCTTTAAAACAACTCTTCCTCCATCAACCCCAATAAATAAAGAGAAAAGAAATGAATTTGAAAAAAATAAACAAATCCTATTCGAAAAATTAAATGCAATCAGCTATCCTAACGAGTACATTAACACAGATTCTATTTCTGATTTAAGTATGTTCATTCACTAAGGGTTAACCCAGTCTCCATTATCCTTTATTAGTTTGATTAACTCAAATAATGCATCTTTTGTTTCAATGTTTTTTTTCACCATTTCCCTTTTCTTATATAAACTAATCTTGTTTTTTCCTGTTCCCACATAACCATAATCTGCATCAGCCATTTCACCAGGACCATTAACAATGCAACCCATAATACCAATTTTTATTCCCTTTAAATGAGATGTAGCATTCCTGATTTTTGAAGTTGTCATTTCTAAATCGAATTGAGTACGACCGCAAGATGGACATGAAATATACTCTGTTTTTGAAATACGTGTTCTTGTGGCCTGCAAAATGTCAAATTCTAATTGATTCATTTTATTACTGCTAAAATTATCGGGATTAGAAACAAAAATACCATCACCCAAACCATCTAACAATAAAGATCCTAAATCAATCGAAGCATGAATTTGCAATTTTTCTCTAGATATATTATTATAGTGTCTTTTGATAATAACCGGAGACATAACTTTGTTATTAATTAATTCTATGAAAATTCGTCGCTGTTCACATACACTATTTAGATTGTCAGTAGATATTAATAAAACAACTGATTGATTATTAATAATTTTCGGTAATAATTCATTTGACAATTCAGAAAAATGAATAGAAATAAAATTTACATTGTTTGACAATTCCGTTGCCTGTAAATACTCACTTGCTGTTAAAAGTGGATACCCATTTTTATGATGAACCCATGTTTTAT
>MDTG01161798.1_pt1 | contig 17744 bp, 19 predicted proteins | sample 811421 | NCBI WGS metagenome assembly MDTG01 (sample SAMN05326645, study PRJNA326480) | marine metagenome | isolation source: seawater | place: Pacific Ocean: South East | collected 2011 | reverse complement strand
GATACTTAAATTCTATATGGCTGAAATGGAAAGATTAGGTCATAAATGGCCTTATAAATATAAAATTAATTAATTTTATATATAATAATAGGGCTAATTTTAATTTAATTAGCCCTAAACTAATTTTTTAAATGCTTCTAAAAACAATTAACGAGATAAACAATAAGTTAATCAAGTTCCTTAAATACACCGCTTCTTTTGGGCTATTAATTGTGGGAATATTAATTCTATTTGATGTGGTTATGAGATCTTTTTTAAATAAACCTGTTATTGGAGTTGCAGAAATAATTGGAAATACATTAGTTATTATAGCTTTTTTTCAAATCGCTTATACTATTTCCATTGATGCAATGATCAGATCAGAATACTTAATTAAAAAATCATCTCAAAACTTTTCATGCATTTTAGAGCTTCTATCTTGTATTTTAGGCGTACTTTTTTTTGGTTTAATAGCGTACTCCTCTTTTGAACCAACTATTAACGCTTATGTAAGAAACGAATTCGAAGGTCATGCTTCTTTTCGTTTTCCAACTTTTCCAGTAAGACTTTCAATTTTTTTATGTTCAATTTTTGCTGCGTTCACATATCTTTTAAAAGGGATATCATCTTTAACTAATTTTAAAAAAAGAAATGAAAGAGAAGATAATTAATGGGTGGACCAGAATTTGCAATCGCAATTATTTCAGTATTACTAATTTTAATTTTACTTAGTGTACCGATAGTAATAGCTTTAGGATCGGCAAGCTTTTTTGGTTTAGCATATCTAGTTGGTAGTTTTGATGTAGCAGTTTCTTTACTTGCTAATACAGCCTACGAGTCAATTAGAAGTTATGTTTTCGCAGTTATTCCTTTATTTGTTTTAATGGGAGAATTAATATCAAAGTCTGGTGCAGCAAAGGATTTATATGTATTAATAAATAGATCTTTAAGCAAAATACCAGGAAGATTATCGCTAGCTACAGTTATGGGGAATGCTGTGTTTGGAGCAGTAACAGGTGTTTCTATAGCTTCTGCTGCAGCTTTTTCGAGAATAGCTTATCCAGAAATGGTTGCTCAAAAATATAATAAAGCTGTCGCATTAGGATCCATCGCAGGAAGTGCATCACTCGGTATGTTAATACCTCCAAGTATATTATTAATTGTATGGGGTGTAATAGCAGAAATTTCTATCGGGAAGCTTTTTGTTGCTGGAATAATACCTGGAATTTTATTGGCTTTAATGTTTGGTGTCTTTATAATTGTATTTGCAATAGTCAAACCGAAGTTATTTGGTGAAGTAGAAAAAGATATTACCAAAGAACATAAAAAACATAAGTCTACAAAATCTGAATTAATAGGATCAATCGGAGTTGTGGCATTAATAATTGTTGTTCTAGGAGGAATTTGGTTTGGTATATTTACACCAACAGAATCAGCTGGCATAGGAGCATTATTTGCTTTCATCTTAGCAATTTTTAAAAAAACAAGCTGGAAAGAAATTGCTTCTGCAGTTTTAGAAACAGGAAAAATATCTGCTCCAATATTATTTCTTTTGATTGCAGCTCAAATGTATGCTCGTCTTTTAGCGATGGGAGGAATAAGTGAAGTTGTGCAAAGTTTTTTTACTTATTTTGGTGATGATTTTTACACAATCTTAATAATAATGGTTGTAACATGGTTTGTTCTTGGAATGTTTATTGACTCAGTGTCAATCATTTTACTTACTGTTCCTCTTTTTACACCGATAGCAGGAACTCTAGGTTATGACCCAATAGCATTTGCAATAATTGGTATAGTTGCAATTGAAGCTGGGCTACTAACGCCGCCCCTAGGATTATGTGTATATACTGTCAAAGGAAGTGTTTCTGACCCCGAAGCAACTTTAGGAAAGATATTTCTTGGTTCGATACCTTATTGGATAATTTTAATTATTTTAGTTTTTTTAGTTGCTTTTTTCCCTAGTCTAGCAACGTGGTTACCAAGCCTTATGTAATTAACGCAGTTTATTAAATGACAATTAACAACGAAACTCTTGGTCAGTCTGCGGAAAAAGTTATTTGTGATTTAAGCGGATTAGATAGCTCTCACTTTAAAGATAGGTCTGATAAGTCTTATGAAGAAATATTAAAACCAATAATTACAAAAGCCTTAAACTTACTACCTTCAGTAATTAAACATACAGGTTTAGAGGAAGGAAAGAGAGGAAAACAGAGTAAAAGTTCAATTGATTTTTATCTAAATGAAGAGCAAACACTATCAGTTAAAACTAACAAAAATTCAAATATGAAAGTTTGCCCCTCCGAAGTTGGTCAATCTAGCTGGAATGTTTTGAATGAATATTTTAAAGAAATACTTAAAATAAATAATATTAAAAACCTCAATAGAGATAACTTTAAATTAATTGTACTAAATTCAATTAATTTATTGATACCAATTTATCTTGATCACTTAATGTCTTGCGATTATTTGTTATGGATATATCAAATAAAATCTAAGTTTTATTACAAGATCATACAAAAAAATAATTTATCAAACTTTAACTGGGATATTAAAAATTTTACTTTTACAAAAAATATAAATAGCTGGAACGAAAGTTGTACAGTTAAATATAATGGAATTTCATTGGGTGAGTTTCAATTACACAGTAATAGAAGTCCAAATAAAAAATTTAGATTTAATATGCAAAACCTATGCAAAATATTGAAAATTTAATAATTGAATATTTTTAGTCACCAGATTACAACGTGGGAAATTTTTAGTGCAATATAAAAGAGTTTAAGAAAAATATTCAAATTAATTTAATTATTTTTTGTAAACAAAAAATCCATATAATTTATATTTTTAAAAATATTATCAAAATTTGTATAATTTATACCATCTGTCAAATTTTTATTTTCAAATAAAAGTTTGTAATTTTTATCCAAAAAAACTTGATAAAAGTTTTGTTTATTAAAAAAATATAAATAATTAATATCTGGATACATATTGATTTGTTCTACAATCATATGTTTTTTATATTTAATATTTGTTGTTTCATATAATGAAGTTCCACTAAACATTATATTTTTTCCAATATCAGTTGTTTTTTTTAATATAAATTCATAATTATCAAAATATTGAATTGAACTACCAAAGTTAATAAATTCAAACTGCTGTTTAAATTCATCATTTATTTCATCTATTATGATTAAGTTTTCATAATTATTATCTAATTTAAGTTTTTTGAAAATAGTATTTACTGATTTCAAATTATAAAAAAAATATTTTAAATTTTTAAAATTCTTATTCAATTGTAAATAAAAATCGATGTTGTCGGCACCAATATCCAAAAAATTAATCTCTTCATTAGTATTAAATTTTACCAACAATATTTGAATTAAATGTGGGCATGTCATAAAAGAATTTTGTATTAAATTATGATTAAATTTACTAATTAGTTTATTTTGAAAATCTAAACTATTTTTATTAACATAATTCGTTTGTGGTAATATCGAATAATCAGTTGGTTTAAAATAAATGTTAGAAAATTTTTTATTTCTTTTTTTTATAAATCTAGGCAATAATTTACATAAAAACTTAAATATTTTTTTTTTTAATTCTAAAAATCTATAATTCATTAAAACATTTCTAATTTTTCTTTTAATGCTCTAGCAATTGAGTGTCCAAGTTTTGGTGGTATAGCATTACCAATCTGCACTAAAATTTGACTTTTAGAACCTTCAAAAATAAATTTATCATCGAATGATTGTAGTCTTGCAAGTTCTCTTGGAGTCATAAATCTATTTTTATCATAATGAATAAATACACCGCCGTGATTTTCTTTGACGGTCCTACTTGGTTCGTTTGGTGGACATCTAAAATACGCATCAGAATACCCCCCGTATACAGTTCTTCCTATGGGAGTCTTGTTTATTTTTTTTTGAAAGTCTTTTCCGCTTTTTGTAAAAATGTGATTAAAAGTTATATCTTCTGGTTTATTTTTAAGATCATCAATGGCTTCTTTAACGGTAAGCCAATTAGTAAAATTAGTTTTAAAAAGTTCCAGATTTTTACCATTAGCTTTTTCTCTGTAGGATGGCTCAGGGAACTCGACATCACAACCATCAAGACCACCCATAATAATAACTCTTTGTCTTTTTTGAGGAACCCCGAAATCTGCTGCATTTAAAACTTTAATATGAACATCGTAACCAAATGAAGAAAATCTTTTTTTTATTGTATCTGTAACTTTAACTCTTAAGCTAGAAGTTAATTTTCTTTCTATTTTTAACTCTTCCTGTATCTCCTCTAAAAGTTTTTCATCGCTTTTATAAAATTTAACTTTAGAAGTATTTTTTGATATTTTCCTCTTCTTCAAAAGATCATGTTTTTTATTTTCTAATTTTTTTATTTTAGATAAAATTTTCTTTTCAAATACGTTAAGCCTAGGTTTATCATGTTCCATAGATATTAGACCTTTTACATTTTCCATCACAAAATATTTAGGCTTAATGGCTTTTACAATTTTTAGATAATCTTCAAAAAGTTTCCCTCTAGGATCGTCTACATTCCTAGCGCCGGCCATACTATAGGCTTGACATGGAGGTCCACCAACAAGAACTTTTGACCCCTTTCCTTCTTTGATAATCTTATCTCTTATTTTTTTTTGGGTAATGTCACCCAAAATAAATTCTCCATCTTTATTATTTTTTTTAAAAGTTTTACCTGCAGGAGCCCATATATCATTAGATACAGATGGTAAAAATCCAGCTTGTTTAAATCCCTCATTTAGTCCTCCACAACCAGAAAAAAGATCAATAACTTTAGGTTTTTTTTTATTTAAGAATCTCATAAAAATCAATTTATAGCACAAATAAATAAAATTAGATTGTGAGATAATTAAATACGTTTATTATAATTGTTAATCAAACAAGTAATTACAAATGAAAAACATACTATTATATAATTCTGGAGGTGGATTAGGTGATTCTATACAGTTAATGCCGTTAATTATCAGTTTACAAAATCATTTTAAAAAATCGAACTTTTATTACCTTGGCGCACACAAGAATCATTATTTGGATAAATTAAAAGAATATAAAGTAAGCATTAAAACACTCGACTTAAAACTAGAATATTTTGGATTTCGATGGTGGCATTATCTGAAAGTTAAAAAAAAATTTGAAAAGATCAGTATTGAAAAATTTGATTTAATTATTGATTTACAATCAAAGATAAGAAATACAATTATTCTTAAAAAAATACCTCATAAAATTTTCTATTCATCAACATTTAATTTTAATTTTTGTACTTTTAAAAATCAATACATTTCCAATAAGAGATTAGTTGATATGACTCTACATAATTTAAGCTTATGTACTGGAAACAAAATTCAAAAACTTAATTATAATTTAGACAATTTACCTAAAGAATTTATTAAAACAGCAAAAAAATTATTGCCTGGTAAAAATTATATTGGTTTTTCTTTAACACAGGGTAATGCTTATAGAAAGAAAACTTGGCCGATAGATAAATTTATAGAATTGTCTAAAAAAATAAAAATCAAACAGAAAGTTCCAGTTTTTTTTATTGAAAGAAATGAAATAGATTTAATTAATAAAATAAAATCTGAAGTTTCAGACGCTCTATTTCCAGAACTTAATTTAGAGAAATCTTGCCCTGCCCTGGTAACTGCGCTGGCACAACGATTAGAAAAAGCTATATCTATTGACAATGGTGTAATGCATATGATGGGTTTAGCTAAAATACCTATGGTTATACTTTTTGGGCCTACTGACCCTAAAAAATTTGCTCCAAGTAATGATAATATAAAAATTATTGATAGTAATATAAATTATAACACGGACGACTTGTCTAAAATTACTGTGGAAGAAATTTTAAATAATATTTAGTTTTTGAATATTTTAATTTTTTTAATTTTAATCATTTTTACTATTTCCTCTTTGCATAATTTAATTTTTGATTTATTTGAAGATCTCATAACAATTGAAACACCGACTACACCTAGTCTAAAAAAAGGATAACTGCCAATATCGATATATTTATTATATTTTTTTTGAATTTGACCTAAACTTTTAGCAATATTGCTTTCAACTGTTTTTAAATTTATAGAAGTGCTATGGGTAACCTCACCTTTATTTAAATATTGTTTGCAATTATCCAGCATTGACTGAAGGATCGATGGAACGCCTGGTAAAGATAAAACATTTCTAATTTTAAATCCTGGAGCAGCGCTGGATGGATTGAGGATTAAAGAAGATCCTTTAGGCATTTTAGCCATTTTTTTTCTTCCATCATTGAATTTAATTTTTCCGTAATATTTTTCTAAAATTGAAAATGCTTCTTTATGATATTCATATTTAACTTTAAAAGCCTTTGAAATAGATTTTGCAGTAATGTCATCATGGGTAGGACCTATACCGCCGGTAGTAAAAACATAATTAAATTTTTTACTTAATTCTAAAATATTTTTAATAATTATATTTTCTAGATCGGGTATAAATCTTACTTCGTTAACAGAGATTCCACATTTTAAATTTAACCATTTTGCTATAAATGCCACATTTAAATCTTGCGTTCTTCCTGATAAAATTTCATTTCCTATAACTAGAATTGAAGCTTTAATTTTTTTGTTTTTTTTTGCCATATTTTGGTACACTTATTTATGAATTTTGAAAATCCTTTAATATTAGGTGTTTTAATTAAAAGATATAAACGTTTTTTTGTAGATGTGAAAGTTAAAGATAAAATAATAACTGCTCATTGTCCTAATACAGGTTCTATGATGGGGTTAATTTCTAAAGGTAATAGAGTGTGGATTTCAAAGTCCAATAACGAAAAAAGGAAACTAAAATATACACTTCAAATAATAGAATCTTCAAAAAAAAAAATAGGTGTTAACACCCACATAACAAATAAAATTGTTTTAGAGTCCTTAAAAAATAACTTTTTAAAAGAATTTAGCAAAAATTCTATTATTAAAACTGAACAAAAATTTGGAGATCATACAAGATTCGATTTTTTAATAATTGAAAAACATAAAAAATCCTTTATTGAAGTTAAAAATGTAACTCTCTCGAGAACTAGCGGAATAGCGGAATTTCCAGACGCAGTAACTACTAGAGGTTCAAAACATGTAAAAGATCTAATCGAAGCAAAAAATAAAGGATATAGTAGTTATTTGCTTTATGTTATTCAGAGAGAAGATTGCAATAAATTCAAAATAGCTAAAGATATTGATCCGGAATATTATAGATTATTAACATTGGCAAAAAAAAATAAAATAAATATTCTTTGCTACGATTGTAAATTTTCATCAAAAGGAATAAAACTAAATAACAAAATAAAATTACAAATGAATGACTGATTATAATTTAGAAGGTTTTGAAAAAACAAGAGCTGCGGGTTCTATTGCATCAAGTGCTTTGGACGAGGTTGCTTCTTTTATAAAGCCAGGCATTACAACAAATCAAATTGATAAATTATGTTATGAAGTAATAAGTGACAATGGAGCTTTTTCTGCCCCCCTTTATTATAGAGGGTACCCTAAATCATGCTGTACATCCACTAATCATATAGTGTGCCACGGCATACCTAAAGATAAAGTTTTAAGTGATGGAGACATAGTTAATGTTGATGTTACTGCATATAAGGATGAATGGCATGGAGATACCAGTAGAATGTTTTGCGTAGGAGAAATTTCGGTAAAAGCAAAAAAACTAATTGATGTAACCTATAAATCTTTAATGAAAGGTATTAGTGTAGCAAAAAAAGATCGCTCGTTAGGTGACATAGGTTTTATTATACAGTCTTTTGTTGAGTCGGAAGGTTTTTCTGTTGTAAGAGATTTTTGTGGTCATGGAATAGGAAAGTCATTCCACGAAGAACCTAGTGTTTTACATTATGGAAAAAAGGGCACTGGACCAAAACTTAAGGAAGGTATGATTTTTACGGTAGAACCTATGATAAATGAAGGTTTATTTGAAACCAAAGTTTTAAATGATGGTTGGACAGCTGTGACGAAAGATAAAAAATTATCTGCACAATTTGAACATACAATTGGTATAACTAAAGATGGATATGAAATTTTCACCTCTTCAAAAAAAGGTTTAGATTTTCCTCCCTATTAAAATGATTGAAAGATATTCTAGAAAAGAGCTGAAAAATATTTGGGAAGATGAAAACAAATATAAATTATGGCTTGATATTGAGTTAGCTGCTGCCGAAGCAATGGAAAAACTAAAAATTATACCCAAGGGAGTTGTTAAAAAAGTTAAATCAAAAGCTAAAATTAATGTAAAAAGAATTCATACTATTGAAGCTGATGTTAAACATGATGTAATAGCCTTTTTAACTTCAATTACAGAGAAAGCTGGTAATGAAGCTAGATATTTGCATAAAGGTATGACTTCTTCTGATGTGCTGGATACATGTTTCAATCTTCAATTAAGACAATCTGGTGAAATAATCCTTAAAGATATAGATATGCTTTTGTCTTCAATAAAAAAACAGGCTAACAAACATAAATACACTTTATGCATTGGTAGAAGTCACGGAATTCATGCTGAGCCAATTACTTTTGGACTTAAGTTGTTAACTTTTTATCAAGAATTTTTAAGAAATAAAAAAAGATTAGAAAATGCAATAAATGAAATATCAACTTGTGCGATTTCAGGTGCTGTTGGTACTTTTGCAAATATAGATCCAAGAATTGAATCTTTTGTTGCAAAAAAATTAAAATTAAAAATTGAGCCTATTTCGACACAAATTATTCCTAGAGATAGGCATGCTTATTTTTTTTCTATTTTGGGAGTTATAGCTAGTTCTATAGAGAGATTTGCTACTGAAATAAGACACCTACAAAGAACAGAAGTTCTTGAAGTCGAAGAATTTTTTGGAAAAAAACAAAAAGGTTCATCTGCAATGCCTCATAAAAGAAATCCTGTATTAAGTGAAAACCTTACTGGTTTAGCTAGATTAATAAGATCAGCTGTTATACCAGCCTTAGAAAATGTTGCTCTTTGGCATGAAAGAGACATTTCTCATTCTGCGGTTGAGAGAAATATAGGTCCTGATACTACAATTGCATTAGATTTTGCTTTAAGTAGATTAAATGGTGTAATTAAAAACCTAAACGTTTATCCAAAAAATATGTTAAAAAATTTAAATATTACCAATGGATTATTCTTTTCTCAAAGAGTGCTTTTGGAATTAGTTAATTCAGGTTTTACTCGTGAAGAATCATACAAAATTGTCCAAAAACAAGCGATGCTCTCGTGGAAGGAAAATTCATCTTTTTACGAAGGTATAATAAAAGACAGTAAAATAACTAAAAAAATACCTGTTGGTAAACTAAGAAAACTATTTGATTTTAGTTATCATACAAAAAAAATTGATATAATTTTCAAAAGAAGTTTAAAAAAATAATATTATGAATAAAGGAAAAAAAATCTACGAAGGAAAAGCTAAAATCATCTATGAAACAAACGAAAAAGATTTAGTTATTCAGCACTTCAAAGATGACGCTACTGCATTCAATAATCTCAAAAAAGCTAATGTTGAAGGAAAAGGTGTCCTTAATAATAGAATTTCTGAACATATTTTAGCAAACTTAGCTCAATGTGGGATCAAAACTCATTTGGTAAAAAGATTAAATATGCGAGAACAACTTATTAAAAAAGCTGATATTTTTCCTATAGAGTTTATAGTAAGAAATATAGCCACAGGTTCACTAACAAAAAGATTAGGAATCTCAGAGGGAACAGTTCTAGAAAAACCGTTACTAGAATATTGTTACAAAAACGACGAGTTATCTGACCCTTTAATATCAAAAGAACATATTTATGCTTTTGGATGGGCTACAGAAGCAGAAATAAAAAAAATTGATAAGATGACTTTTAGGATTAATGATTTACTACAAGGTATCTTCAGAGGAATAGGAATTAAGCTTGTAGATTTTAAAATTGAGTTTGGAAAGATTTGGAATAAAAATAACGATAAAGAAATTGTGCTTGTCGATGAAATAAGCCCAGACACATGTAGACTTTGGGATGTAAAAACAGAAAAAAAATTAGATAAAGATAGATTTAGAAAAGATTTAGGAAATATTATTCAAGGGTATCAAGAAGTTGCGAGAAGACTTGGTATTATGCCTGAGGAAACAAATATTAGCGAAGTAAATTTTGGCAAAACAGCGTCTATAAAATTCAAGAAAAAAAAATAAATTGAAATTCGCAATTACAGTAACTTTGAAAAAAGACGTACTTGATCCTCAAGGTAAAGTAGTACATCAAACTTTGGTAAATATGGGTATGGTAACATTAAAAAATCTAAGACAAGGTAAATATTTTGAAATTGAAATAGCTGAAAATAATGAAGAATTAGCTAAAAAGAAAATTGAAGAAATGTGTAAAAAACTTTTAGTAAATTTAATTATTGAAGATTTTAAAATAAACAAAATATAAATAAAAATGAATTCCTCTGTTATCGTATTTCCTGGATCAAATTGTGATCGTGATATAGCTGTAGCTTTAGAAAAACTACAATTTAAAAATAAAATGGTTTGGCATAAAGAAACTGAACTTCCAAAATCTGATTTAATTGTTATACCCGGAGGATTTTCTTATGGAGATTATTTAAGATCTGGTGCAATAGCAGCAAGATCAAATATTTTAGGCGAGGTAATAAAATCAGCCAATAAAGGAAGTTTAATAATAGGTATTTGTAATGGCTTTCAAATTTTAATTGAGACAGGTCTCTTAAAAGGTGCACTATTACGAAATAAAAATTTAAAATTCTTATCAAAAAACGTGAATTTAAAAGTTATTGATAACCAAAATAAGTTTTGCAATAAATACAAAAAAGATGAAGTAATTAAATTAAATATTGCTCATAACGAAGGAAATTACTTTACAAATAAAGATCATTTAAAAGAATTAGAAGACAATCAATTAATTCCTTTTAAGTACTGTGATGAAAAAGGAAATGTTGATTCTTCAAATAATCCAAATGGTTCTATTGAAAATATAGCTGGAATATTAAATGCGGATAAAAATATTTTGGGTCTAATGCCGCATCCAGAGAGAATGACTGATAAAATGATTACTAGTGACGACGGCGTAAACCTTTTTCTAAGTGTGTTAAATTAAATGAAAATTACTGAAGAAGTTATAATTAGGCATGGTCTTCAACTAGAAGAATTCTCTAAAATTAAAGAACTATTAAAAAGAGAACCTAATTTTTTAGAATTAGGAATATTTTCAGCTATGTGGAATGAACATTGTTCTTACAAGTCTTCAAAGATTCATCTTAAAGAACTTCCCACCAAAAATAAAAATGTAATACAAGGGCCGGGTGAAAATGCTGGAGTAATTGATATAGGTGATGACGACGCTATAATTTTTAAAATTGAAAGTCACAATCATCCATCTTTTATAGAGCCTTATCAAGGTGCTGCTACAGGTGTGGGAGGTATTTTAAGAGATGTATTTACTATGGGTGCAAGACCAATTGCTCTACTTAATTCAATTCACTTTGGATCACCAAGTAATAAAAAAACAAAAACTCTATTAAATGGTGTGGTATCAGGTATAGGTGGTTATGGAAACTGCATAGGTATTCCGACTGTTGCTGGAGAAACTAAATTTAATAAAACTTATAATGAAAATAATTTAGTTAATGCGATGGCTGTAGGACATGCAAATAAAAAAAAAATATTTTATTCAAAAGCAAAAGGATTAAATAAATCTGTAGTTTATGTCGGGTCTAAGACAGGTAGGGATGGTATACACGGCGCATCGATGGCTTCAGCTGAGTTTGATCACAATTCTGAAGAAAAAAAGCCAACAGTGCAAGTTGGAGACCCATTTACAGAAAAACTTTTAATGGAAGCTTGTCTAGAATTAATGAAAGATGATTCAATTATTTCAATTCAAGATATGGGCGCCGCAGGTTTAACATCATCTAGTGTGGAAATGGCTTTTAAGGGAGATCTTGGTTTAGAAATAGACTTAAGCAATATTCCATGTAGAGAAGAAAATATGTCCCCATACGAAATGATGCTATCTGAAAGTCAAGAACGTATGCTAATTATTTTAGAAGATAATAAAGAAGAACACGCAAGAAAAATTTTTGAAAAATGGGATTTAGATTTCGTTGTAATAGGAAAAACTACAAATACAAAAAATTTAGTATTAAATTTTGAGAATAAAAATGTAGCTAATATTCCTATTGATGCATTATCTTCTCAAGCTCCAGTTTATAAAAGAAAATGGGAAAAAACTTTACTTCCAGATAAAAAAAATAAAATTAGTGATCTAACAAAACATAAATTAGAAGATTGTTTGATAAAAATTTTATCTTCACCAAATATTTCAAATAAAAGTTGGATTACTGAGCAGTACGATCAAATGGTAATGAATGACACAGTTCAAAAATCTGGCTCCGATGCTGCAATAATAAGAATACATAATAAGAATAAAGCAATTGCTGTTTCTGTAGATAGTTCTGGAAATTATTGTAAAGCCCACCCTCTAACTGGAGGAAAACAAATAGTATGTGAAAATTGGCGAAATCTAATATCTGTAGGTTCCAGACCTATAGCTATCACAAATTGTTTAAATTTTGGTAATCCAGAAAATCCAAAAATTATGGGTGAATTTGCAGAATCAATTCAAGGTATAAAGGAAGCTTGTGAATTCTTGGACTATCCAGTGGTTTCAGGAAATGTTTCTTTTTACAATGGTACAAACCAAAAAAATATAAACCCAACTCCTGTTATTGGTGGTGTCGGATTGATAACAGATTTAACCAATTCAATTAATCATTTTTTAAAAAAAGAAGGCAATTTAATTTTACTAGTAGGTAAAACTTTTGGACATTTAGAACAAAGTACTTTTTTTGAAGAAATGTATTCAATAATTGACGGCCCCCCTCCAGAAATAAATCTTTTAAATGAAAAAAATAATGGTGAAACTATTTTAAAGGCTATGAATAAAAAGCTTATCATTTCTGCTCACGATTTATCATCAGGTGGACTTATTGTTGGTTTAGCAGAAATGGCAATGGGTACAACTCTTGGTATTAAAATTGAAAAGCCAAAAAAACTATCAAATCAATTTGAATACTTCTTTGGTGAAGATCAAGGAAGATATTTAGTTGAAATTAGTCCAAGCAAATTAAGTAAAATAGAAGATTTATTTAGAGAAAATAATGTTTATTTTGAAAAAATAGGCACAGTTCAAAAGGAATTTTTTGAATTTGCTGGTGAATTTAAAATCTCTTCAAAAGAACTATATAAAATTAACAATCAATGGTATTATAATTATTAATGCCACTACCAGAAATAGAAATTAAAAATTTAATAATGGAGTCAATTCCTGATGCTATAATTGAAATAAAAGATCTAATGGGCGACAATAATCACTATTCTGCAGTAATTAAATCTAAGGTATTTAATGGACTAACTAAAATTGAACAGCACAAAATTGTCTATAAGTCTTTAAAAGGAAAAATGGGTGACGAATTACATGCCTTGTCAATAACAACTGAGGAAAAAAAATAATGAATACAGAAAATAAAATCAAAGAACTAATAAATAAAAATGAAGTATGTCTTTTTATGAAAGGTACACCAGATTCTCCTCAATGTGGTTTTTCAATGACCGTGTCAAATATATTGAAACATTTACAAATTAATTTTAAAGGAATAAATGTACTTGAGGATGCAGCTCTCAGGCAAGGAATTAAAGATTATAGTGATTGGCCTACAATACCCCAGCTTTATATTAAAAAAGAGTTCGTAGGAGGGTGTGATATAATTAAAGAAATGTTTGAAAAAGGTGAACTAAAAAGTTTTTTAGAAAAAAAGTCTCTTATTTAAATTTATCTAGAATAATATTCAATTACCAAACTTGGTTCCATAATCACTGGATACGGGACTTCCGAAAATTTTGGCACTCTGATGAGCTTCACAGATTTGTTTTTATCGTCGAGTTTTATATATTCGGGAACGTCTCTTTCTTTGCTTTGAATAGATCCATCAATAACATTTAATTTTTTTGATTTTTCTCTAACTTCAATTACATCAGTTTCTGTAACTAAATAACTAGCGATATTTACTTTTTTTTTATTAACTCTAATATGACCATGATTAATTAATTGCCTCGCTGCAAAAACTGTAGGAGCAAACTTACCTCTGTAAATAACTGTGTCCAGCCTACTTTCTAATAAAGCTATTAAATTTTCAGTAGTGTCCCCTTTTTTTGATAAAGCCTTTCTATAAATATTTCTAAACTGTCTTTCATTAATATTTCCATAATAAAATTTTAATTTTTGTTTTGCTTGTAATTGAATTCCGTAATCTGTTGGTTTACCCTTTCTTGCTTGACCGTGCTGTCCTGGTGGATATGCTCTCGTATTAAATGGACTTTTTGGTCTGCCCCATAGGTTTGCTTTAAGTCTTCTATCTACTTTATGTTTAGATTTTAATCTTTTTGTCATAATTAAAGAGGTATGTACATTGTTTGTGGGGTCAATGTCAATTTACTTTTTTCACTTTACATCCTTATGTGATTAGATTTTTATAGTCTGTATTTCTATCTTTTATTAATTTATACACTAGTTTAGCAACTTCTTAGCGTTTTGTAGGTCATTCATTTTTTCACTTTTAAGTCTTTCTCTAAAAAATGAATTTTTATTATTTTTTAAATATCTTTTTTAACATACTTTTGCTAGTTCATTTCTTAATTTATTCATATAAACTCATATATATTTCATTTTAGAAATATTAAATGTTATAACATCTTAATTCAATTATGAATAAAAAAGCAAAAATTATAGCTACTCTAGGTCCATCAATATTTAGTGAGCATAAACTAAAAAAATTAGTTGATCTAGGTGTCGACGCTTTTAGAATAAATTTTAGTCATAATACGAATGGAATTGCTAAAATTGTTTCTAGAATAAGAAAAATTGAAAAAAATAAAAATAAAAAAATTGCTTTAATTGCTGATTTACAAGGAATAAAGCTTCGAATTGGAAAGATTAAAAATCAAAATCAGAAGATTAAATATAATCAAAAATTTATTTTTGATACAAATAAAAAACCTGGTGATTCTTTTAGAGTAAATTTCCCTCATCAAAATATTTTAAAAAAACTTAAAAAAGGAAGTAAAATTTTAATTGATGACGGTAAATATTTTTTTTTTGGTAACAAAAATTAGTAAAAACGCAATTAGTACAATTTGTAAAAGTCATAACTGTTCAATTAAAAGCAATAAAAGTATACATATTCCAAATATTGATTTACCTTTTAAAAAATTAACTTCTAAAGATAAGCAGGACATAAAGATAGCAAAAAAATTAGGATGTAATTGGATAGCTTTATCTTATTTGCAAAATGAAAAACTGATTTACGAAACTAGAAAATTAATCAACAAAGATATTGGTATTATATCAAAAATAGAAAATAAACACGCGTTAAAAAATATTAATAAAATTATAAATGCAACTGACTCCATAATGATAGCAAGAGGTGATCTGGCTATAGACATTGGTCATAGTGAAGTACCTAAAGTTCAACTAAGTCTTATAAAAAGATGCTCTCAATTATCAAAATCAGTAATTGTTGCCACGCAAATGTTGGAGAGTATGATTGAAAACAATACTGCTACTAGAGCTGAAATTAATGATGTTGCTACAGCTATTTTTCAGGGAGCAGATGCCGTTATGTTATCAGCTGAGGCTGCAATAGGAAAGTTTCCTACTCAAGCAGTTTCGACTATGGCTAAAACAATTATCTCAACTGAGAAATATAAAAAAGAGCACATAGAAGATTTTAAAAACTCAATAGAAGCAAAAAAAGACCCAGTGAAATCTATTTTATTATCTGTGAAAGATATTGCTTATAACCCTGATGTTAAGGCAGTAATTGTTTTTTCTAATTCTGGAAAATCAGCAAAACTTGTTTCTGCTATGAGACCTGCTATAAAAATATTAACAATTTCTCCAAACATAAACGTAAGCCGACAAGTGTCGCTGTTATGGGGAGTACAATCTGTAAATAGCCGAGATGCAAATGGCTGGAAAGATATGATGGCAATTTCAAGAGAAATAATAAAAAAATTAAAATTTATAAAAAAAAATGATTTTGTTATTATTACAGCTGGCTTGCCTTTTGGAAAAGCTGGAATGACAAATATGATAAGACTCTACAAAGTAGGTACATAAAAATAAATGGAAATATCATTAATTATACCTGTTTATAATAGCTCAGAAATATTACCAAAATTAATAGATCAAATTTTAGATCGATTAAATACCAAAGAACAAAAATATGAAATTATTCTTGTGGATGATTCAAGTAAAGATGATAGTTGGAAAACAATTTTATATTTATCATCAAAAAATAAAAATATCAAAGGTATACAATTAGATAAAAATTATGGTCAACATAACGCTCTTATGGCTGGGCTAAACAATTGTTTGGGTAACTATGTAATATTAATGGATGATGACCTTCAACATAATCCAAAATATATATATGAAATTTATAACGTAATTAAAAATAACAATGATGTTTGTTATGTTAATTATCTAAATCGACAACATAAAAATTGGAAGAAATTTGTTAGCTGGTCAAATAATATAATTTCAAGCATCATTATGAATAAACCATTTAATATTTATACTTCTTCATTTAAAGGAATAAAAAAAAAATTGTAATTGAAATAATAAAATCAAAAAAGAAAGAAGTTTTTTTAGATTGGTTGATAATAAATGCTACGAAAAAAATAAAAATGATAGATGTAGAACACCAAAAACGGCTATCTGGAAAAACTAACTACGGTTTAAAAAAATTGTTGTTATTATGGACCAGTATGATTTTAAACGTGCCTCTTAATCCAAAAAGATTTTCTTTTTTTTTATTAATTATTTTAAAAATTTTTATAGGAATTTTTTTATATAGTTTTATTAAAAAGAGAAAAATTGTTAGTCAATTTAATATTTTGAATAAAACTTTTTGACTTAATATTATGAAAAAAAAAATTATTTTAAAACAAAACAATATACAACTTTTATTTAAAACTCTTATTTACATTACATTTTTAGTAGTTTGTTTTAATTTTTATGAAGCAGTTAACTCAAATAAAGGCTGGCAATATACTGACTGGCTTATAAATTACCAAGGAGGTTTTACAAGAAGAGGGCTTGCTGGTGAACTTATTCTCAGATTTTCATTATTAACTAAAATACATTTTAATTTATTGTTACTATTTATTGTTTTTTCTCTTTATTTTATTTTCTATAAAGAACTCTTGTTAATAATAAAAGAAACTAAAATTAAATTAATCGATCTTTTTATACTGCTTTCTCCGTTATCTTTTTTTTATCCTGTGATGGAAAGTAAAATCTCTGGAAGAAAAGAAATTATTTTTTTTGTTTTATTGATTTTACTATTTAAAAATATAAATAAAATAGCCTTTAGTTTTCAAAAATATTTGATCTTAATGTTTACAATCATAGCATTTCTTGTTCACTCTGGATTTATTCTTTATTCACCATACTTTATAGTTGTTTTTTTATTAGCTAATCATAAAAAAAATATAAAGAAACTTGGCAGAGAATTAATTTTGATGTTTTTATTAATTTCATTATCTATTTTAACAATTTTTTTTTCTTTTACTAAGGAGGTTGATATAACCTTACTATGTGAACCTATTAAGCAATTTTATATTAATTGTGGAAACTTAGATTATATTTCAACAT
>MDTG01078898.1_pt1 | contig 17744 bp, 19 predicted proteins | sample 811421 | NCBI WGS metagenome assembly MDTG01 (sample SAMN05326645, study PRJNA326480) | marine metagenome | isolation source: seawater | place: Pacific Ocean: South East | collected 2011 | reverse complement strand
ATAACAATTTATAATATGATCTTATAAAATAACTTAAAATGTTTAAAAAAAAAAAAAGATAATCAAAAAATACAAAAACTTTTGGAAGAAAACCCTGATTTTTTTATTGAAAACCCTCACATGCTTCAAAAAATCAATTTTCCTGATATAAATGATAATAAGAATAATAACTCAGTTGTTTCTTTTAAAGATTGGATCATCAAAAAATTAAAAAATAAGCAAAGAAAGATCATCGAAAACGCTAAATTTAATTTTTTGACTCAGGAAAAACTTCATAAAGCTATTATTAATCTGATAAGCATTAGAGATCTTAAAACTCTTATCCATTATGTGACTGAAGATTTAACCAAAGAACTTGGAGTTGATTGTATATTTTTCGTTTCCTCTTACAGAAAAATTACAGAATTAGGAGGCATTTATTTAGAAAAAGAAAAAATTGAACTAGTAACTGGTAATGGGAGTAAAATTATATTAGATGCTGTAGATGATGATTTAAAGATTTTTAACTCAATTTCCTATAAACTATGTTCTAACGCATTATGTATTCTAGACGAAAGTATATTTAATGAACCTTTGTTAGTGGCACTTGGAAGTAAACAAAGAATTTTTTTAAAAAATAAAGGTTCTGAATTAATTTCATTTTTTCATGAGGTTTTAAAACAACATTTAAAAAACATTAAAAATAATTCATAATGAATGAAGTGCAAAATATCATTGATGAGTGGTTAGTTTGGTTGAAGTATGAAAAACGACTTTCCTTCAACACAATTAAATCTTATCAAGCAGATTTAAAATTTTTTTTTGTTTTTTTAAAAAATTATGAAAATTTAGAATTATCGCTTTCAATTATTGAAAAAATCGATAAGAAAACAATCATAGCCTTTTTTTTTAAAAATATTGAAAAAGGAATTAACCAAAGAAGTAATGCAAGATATTTGTCTTCATTTAAGAGTTTCATTACATTTTCATACCGAAAAAAGTATATAAAATTCTCTAAAGTACTGTCTTTAAACTCTCCAAAATTCACAATTTCTCTCCCTAGACCACTTTCTACCTCTCAAGTAGAAAAAATTATTTCGTCTTTAAAAGATAATAAAAAACCCTGGATTATAAAAAGGAATCTTTCTATAATTTTATTAATGTGGGGCTTTGGTTTAAGAATTAATGAAGTATTAAATTTAAAAATAAGTGATTTAAAAACTGGAAATTTTATTTCTATAATAGGTAAAGGTCAAAAGAATAGACTAATACCGGTTTTTTCTGAAATATTAATTTTTTTACGAGAATTGTTAAAATCAATGCCATTTGAAAATAAATCCAATCAATTTATTTTTTTAGGAGAAAAAGGAAGAAAATTACACCCATCTATTATTCAAAAAATAATTAAAAATTTAAGAACAAAATTGTCATTACCCGACAATACAACTCCTCATTCATTTAGGCATAGTTTTGCAACCCAACTTTTAGAAAATTATGTCGATTTACGATCGATTCAAAAAATCTTAGGTCATGAATCACTTTCAACTACTCAAAAATATACGTCTGTAAGCACAAAGAAGATAAAGGATGTGATCAAGAATTTTCATCCAAGATCAAAAAGATAATCAAGAAGTCTCATACCTAAAAGTTAACTTCATTTCACCTGCAACTTTAACTATTTCTGATAGACATTTTGGGGCGTTATCTTCTCTTACAGAAATTGCAAATCTAGATATATACTGCGTATGTTCAGGAAACGTAATTTTTTCTGTGTTCATTCTAACAATAACTGCAGAATTATCGTCAAGAGTATTAATAATTTTATGTAACAAACCTTTTTTATCCTCTCCTGAAAGAATTATTCTGTGTGTTATTTTTGTTGTGGGACCCGATTCAGTGTTGAATTCAAAAAGTTTAACGTTAAATTCACCGTTTTTGCATGTTTCAATGGACTCTAAATCTTTTTTAATTTGTTCTATATCTAAACCACTTTCTCGAGAATAAACCATTGTTAGTTCACAACCTCTACCTAGGGTTGCGAAAGTAACTCCAGAAAACTCTCCGCCCAAATTAGTTAATAATGTTGTTATATCTGTTATTAAATTAGGTTTATTCTCCCCTAAATAAGAAATTATTGCATTATTCATAAATACCTCAATTATTTTTTTCCATTGCTTTTCTCATTGCATCTCCAATTGTAGTAATAGTTTCTGCTACAATAACACCAGCTGACTTTAGGGCCTCTTTTTTTGCATCCGCGGTCTCATCTCCACTGCTAACTATTGCACCGGCGTGACCAAGTTTCTTTCCTTTTGGAGCTGCAGCACCAGCAACAAATCCTGCGACGGGTTTCGATATTTTTTTCCCCCAAGATTTAATAAAATCTGCTCCATCTACTTCTGCAGTTCCACCGATTTCTCCAATTAAAACTATACCATCTGTATCAGGATCATCTAGAAATAATTCTAAAGCATCAACAAAATTCGTTCCATTTACTGGATCACCACCAATACCAATAATTGTTGATTGTCCCAGCTCGGCTGTTTGTACAGCTGATTCATATGATAATGTTCCAGATCTAGAAACAACTCCTATTCTTCCTGGTTTACAAATATGACCAGGAATAATTCCAATTTTTCCCACTCCAGGAGTTAAAACTCCAGGACAATTAGGTCCAACCAATCTTGTTTTTGAACCTTTCATTTCTCTCTTAACCCTTTGCATATCGCTTGTAGGAATTCCGTCAGTTATACAAACGATTAAATCTAATTCTGCTTCTACTCCTTCTAATATTGCATCTGCTGCAAATGGAGGTGGTACAAAAACTCCACTTGCGTTGCAACCTGTTGCTTTTTTGGCCTCAGCAATTGTATTAAACACTGGAAGATTGAGATGGGTAATCCCTCCTTTATCAGGCGTTACTCCGCCAACAAGGTTTGTATTATACGCAATGGCCCTTTCAGAATGAAAAGTACCCTGGGCGCCAGTAAAACCCTGACAAATAATTTTAGTTTCTTTAGTGATTAATACAGCCATGTTATTTCTTAACTAGTTGTACAATTTCCCTAGCAGCTTGATCCATTGTTGGAACTGGCGTAATAGGAAAACCAGATGACTTCAGTATTTCCATTCCCATCTCAACATTAGTTCCTTCTAAGCGAACAACTAAAGGTTTATTTAAACCAACATCTTTAGCAGCATTCACCAGACCTTGGGCAATATCGTTGCATCTCATCATACCTCCAAAAATATTTATCAAAATACCTTCAACATCATTATCTCTATAAATCAATTTAAATGCTGCGGCAACTCTTTCCGGTGTAGCCGCTCCTGCGACATCCATGAAATTTGCAGCCTTTCCACCATAAAATTTTATAATATCCATAGTGGCCATAGAAAGTCCCGCTCCATTAACCATAAGACCTATATCACCATCTAGTTTAACATAATTTAAATCATGTCTTGCTGCCTCTAATTCTAAGGGATCATACTCATTATCATCTTTCATTTCGGCAACTTGTCTTTGTCTGTATAAAGCGTTATCGTCAAACGAAGCTTTGCAGTCAACTGCTACAACCTCATCTTCGTCAGTAACAACAAATGGGTTTACTTCTAATAAGGAAGCGTCTAAGTTTGTGAATGCTTCATATAGAGAAATAAAATTTTTTTGAGCTGCTCTTGCTATTTTACTTTTAAGACCCAATTCGTAGGATATTGTTCGAACATGGTGAGGCAGTAATTTATTCCCTGGCCCTAGTTTAACTTTAAAAATATCTTGGGGATTCTTTTCAGCAACTTCTTCTATGTTAACACCACCTTTTTTCGAGGCGATGATTGTGTTACCTCCAGTTTCTCTGTCAATAGTTATGCAAAAATACAATTCCGATTTTACATTGTATGCTTTTTCAATATAAACTCTACTTACAATCTTACCGTCTGGGCCTGTTTGTGGGGTAATAAGTTTCATTCCAATCATTCGGTCGACCTCAGCGATAATCTCCTCTTGACCTTTACAAATTTTTATTCCACCAGCTTTACCCCTTCCACCTGCATGAACTTGACACTTTACAACTACATCTTCCTCATTAAGCCATGATGCAACAGTTACAGCCTCATGTGGTTGATAAATAACTTCACCAACCGGTACTTTAACACCAAATTTAGAAATTAATTGTTTAGCCTGATATTCATGGATATCCATATTAAATCCTAGTTACAATTCATAAGTGTGTGAGAATAACCAGTAAAATTAACTTACTCAAGAAGTTTTTTACATTTTTTTGTCAATTCTTCAACAGATTTTACCGAGTAATTGAAATTATTCATCTCATCACGATCAAAATTTAATTCTAAAATTCTTTCCACTCCATTTTTCCCAATTATGGCTGGAACACCTACAAATAAATTCTCAATATTGTATTCACCTTCAAGATATGAAGAACAAGGTATAAGTTTTTTTTCATTGTTTAAAAATGATTCAGCTATTTCAACTGCGCTTATCGCTGGAGCGTAAAATGCCGAACTTGTTTTCAAGAGTTTTACAATTTCACCTCCTCCATTTCTTGTTCTTTGAACAATTTCATCAACTTTTGATTTTGAAATAATATTTTTGGTAATAAGTTCTAGTAAAGGAATTCCACTTATTGTTGTATAATTTAATAATGGTACCATTGTATCGCCATGTCCCCCAAGTACCATTGTTTGTATGCATTTTTCTGAAATTTGAAGTGCCTCAGATAAAAAAAATCTGAATCTTGAGGAGTCTAAAGTGCCTGCCATTCCAACTATCATTTGTTTTCTTAAACCACTAACTTTTTTTAATGCCCATACCATTGCATCCAGTGGATTTGTAACACAAATAACAAAGGCTTTTGGGCTATAATTTTTAATTGCTAAACCAACATCCTTCATAACTTTAAGATTAATTTCAATTAAATCGTCTCTAGTCATTCCCGGTTTTCTTGCTACACCGGCAGTTACTATAATTACTTTACTGTTGTTTATATGGCTTAAATCACTTGTACCCACATATTTAGTAGAAAAACCACTTATTGCGCTACTTTGAGACAGATCTAAAGCTTTTCCTTGAGCTAAACCTTCCGCGATATCAACCAGAAAAATTTCATTGCATAAATTCCTTTCAGCAATAATTGAGGCTAATGTTCCACCAATATTACCTGCTCCAATTAAACTGATTTTTTTCATTTTACGTAATAAAACTAAATCTTTGAATTAGTTTATCAGGTTTTTTAAATTATATCTAATCCAATATCAACTGGTTTGGGGTTTTGTGTGATAAATCCAACAGATATGAAATGAATTTTTAAATCAATAAATTTTTTTATATTGTTAATTTGGATACCGCCACTTACTTCAAATTTTACATTCCTACACTTAATTTTAAGAATTCTTTTTATTTCTTTGATTTTCATATTATCTAATAAAAGATATTTTGCACCTGCTTCTATGAAAAATTTTGCTTGGTCATAACTATCACACTCAACTATGTAGGTTTTAACATTTTTTTTTTTCAAAATTTTTTTTACAATTTCAATACTACCAGCAATTTCAATGTGATTGTCTTTAATGAATATTCTATCATAAAGACCCATCCTGTGATTTTTTGCCCCACCTTTATGAGTAGCATACTTTTGAACAATCCTTAATCCTGGTATGGTTTTTCTTGTATCTAAAAGTTGAATATTAGTATCTTTAAGTTTTTCTTTTAGAAAATAAGTTGTGGTAGAAATACTGCTTAAATGCTGCAAAAAATTTAGTAGAGTTCTTTCCAACCCAAGAATCATTTTTGCATTACCCTCTAATGAAGCAATATTTTTGTTGGATTTTACAATATCACCATCTTTATAGAATAGTTTGATAATAATTCCATTTTTTAAACTTTTTACATAAGACTCAATAAAACCAATTCCGCATAAAACTATTACTGTTTTTGCGACGAAATATGCTTTGACTGATTTATTTTTAATTAAAATTTGAGATGTAACGTCATTTCTAAAACTTATTGATCCAAGATCAACTTTCAAATCATTCTTTAAAAGTTTGTGTGCTGTTTCTAACGCAAAAGAATATTTCATTCTAGCTTAATTCTAACATTTTAAGCAGAGGTTTCTTTGCTGAAAATATTAATTCTTCAGACATAGTGATTGATGGTGAAAGCTTTAATAAGCAATTTCGCAACTTTTCCATGGTATTTAATTCCATGTAGGGGCAATTAGAACAAGAGCATGTTTCATCTGAAGTTGGGGCAGGAATGAAAGTTTTGTTTGGTTCGTTCTTTTTCATTTGATGAATTATATGAGGTTCGGTTGCTATAATGAACTTTTGATGCTTACTCATCTGAACCCTTTTTAACAAAGCAGAGGTGGATCCAATATAATCTGCATGATTAAGAATTTGTTCTGGGCATTCTGGGTGTGCTAATATTTCAGCATCATCATTTCGAACTCGAAGCCTGATTAGTTGTTTTTCGGAAAAAGTTTCATGAACTATACATGAACCGTTCCACAAAATCATTTTCCTGTTGGTTAATTTGTTTAAGTAATTTCCAAGATGTTTATCCGGTGCAAAAATTATTTTTTCATCTTTTGGTAAATTTTTAACTATTTTTTGAGCATTTGATGATGTTACTATTATGTCTGACAATGCCTTTATCTCCGCAGAGCAATTTATATAGGATATGACAGTATGTTTTGAATGCAATTTTTTAAATTCTTGAAACTTTTTTGGAGGACACGAATCTTCAAGTGAACAACCCGCTTTCAGATCGGGTAAAACGACAATTTTTGATGGACTAAGAATCTTTGCAACCTCTGCCATAAATTTTACACCACAAAATACAATAACATCAGCTTCAGTGTTAGCTGCTTTTCTGGAAAGATCTAAAGAATCTCCAACAAAATCGGCAATGTCTTGTATTTCTTCATCTTGATAATAATGAGCTAAAATAACAGCATTTTTCTCCCTTTTTAATTGAAGAATCTGCTTCTCTAAAAAATTATCTTTTTGCAAAATATCATCCATTATTTCAAATTTATCGTCTTATTAAGATTTTTAAATATATATTTTTCAGATCTCATTTCATTTAATCTAGAAAATGTTCTATTGAAATCAATATTATTTTTATCTACCGGGAATATTTCATTGAGTGGATTCATCATAGATAAAGATAAAATTTTTTTTTTTTCATAGATTAAGTCAATTAAAATCATAAACCGTCTAATTTTGTCATTTATTGATTTCTTTAAAGTAGGTAAATTTCTAATAAATATAAAGTTAATTTTATTAGTTATTATTTCATAATCTTTGTGACCAAAATTTCTTCCGCAAATTTCATTAAAATCTATTTCAAGTAAATCAGCATAAATTCCATCTAAATAGAAATTATTACCTTTACGAATAAATCTTTTTTTTTCTTTTCTAATAGAACCAACTATTTTTTTTCTCAAAAAGTTTTGCTTTTTAAAATTAGTTTTTTTATCATCATAAAAATAAAAATTTTCTGAAACCGTCAAATCTTCTCTATAATCGCGTTTATTTTTAAATTCAAATATATTAAATGTTTTTTCAATATAATTACAAAAATGTGAAACTTTTTTTGAATTATAATTTTTTTTATAAATATTTTTTGGGTGATGATTGCTTGTGAAAATCATAAAAATTTTTTTTTTAACCATTACTGACATGAAATTTAGAATCAGTTGGAGGTCTGCAATATTGTCGATATCAATTTCATCAATAAATATAAACTTTTGAAACTCAAAAATAACATTTTCTTCTACTAGATTATCATTATTTTTTTTTTTTTCTGAAAAACGCAATCTTTGTAATGTAAAGATAAGTTCATTAAAATGATGTTTATGCTTTTGACTATTTGAAAGTTCTCTTTCAAATGCATTAAGAATAATTGACTTTCCTCTTCCAACTTTTCCATGATAATAAACTCCATTTTTATTACTTTTAAAAATTTTACCAAGATATGTTCGTTTCTGTTCTTTTTCTAAGATTTTGCATGTCTTATTAATTATTTCTAATTGCTCATTATTCGGGTTAATTTTTTCAAAAGTTTTAAGTGATTTAATAACTTTTTCATTTAGAGATTTTGACCAAGTCATTAATAAGAAATTTGCAATTTCTTTATTGAAGCGATTGCTTTTGCTGGATTAAGTCCTTTAGGGCATGTCTTCGTACAATTCATAATTGTATGACATCTATATAGCTTGAAAGCGTCATTTAACATTTCAATTCTTTCTTTTTTATCTTTATCTCGACTATCAACAATAAATCTATATGCTTGAAGTAATATTGCTGGTCCTAGAAATTTATCACCATTCCACCAATAGCTTGGACATGATGTTGAACAACAAGCACACAAAACACATTCGTAAAGTCCATCAAGTTTTTTTCGATCAGCTTGCGATTGAATCATCTCTTTTTTACTATTGTTTGGCTTTGGTCTTAACCAAGGTTTAATAGATTTATACTGGTCGTAAAATTGTTTAAGATCTGGCACTAAATCTTTAATGACTTTCATATGCGGAAGAGGAAAAATCCTTACTTTCTTGGTATTTTTTTCTAGGGGTTTGAGGCAAGCTAAATTATTTGTACCATCAATATTCATTGAGCAAGAACCACAAATACCTTCTCTACAAGATCTTCTAAATGTTAAAGACGGATCCAATTCGTTCTTTATGTGCATAAGAGCATCAAGTGTCATTGGGCCACAAGTATTAGGATCAATGAAGAATTTATCGATTCTTGGTTGCTGCCCCGAATCTCTTTCCCATCTGTAGATTTCAATAATTTTTTGATTAATAGGATTTTTGCTTTTACCAAATGTTTTTCCTTCAACGATTTTCGAATTTCTAGGAAGTGAAAATTCAACCATGATTATACCTAGTATACCCTTTCTTTTGGAGCTACAGTTTCTACTTCATTGCTGTTTGTTTTTAGCTCAACATTTCTAAAATCAAATTTCGATAACCCATTCATGTCAGTCCAAACAAGATTGTGTTTAAGCCAATTCTTATCATCTCTTTGTTCATAGTCAATTCTAGAATGTGCACCTCTGCTTTCAGTTCTAATTAAAGCCGTATCAATGCTAGCTATGGATTGCAAGATAAGATTGTGCAATTCAACAGCTTCAACGATTTCTGTGTTCCAAACTAAACTTTTGTCAGAAATTTTAACACTTTGAATCTTATTTAATATATTCAAAAGCTTAGTTTTCCCTTCTTTCATGATTTTTTCTGATCGATAAACTGGACAAAAATTTTGCATTGTATGTTGCATTTCGGACCTTAACTTTGAAATTGAATTTTTACCACTACTGGTTCTAATTTTTTCAAATCTTTGGATTATATCATTTAAAAGATCCTTTTCAATATCATCATTTTTTTTGTTTTTCTCGATAATTTCACCACATCTATTTGCAGCAGATTTTCCAAAAACAACAAGATCTAGTAAAGAATTAGAGCCTAATCTATTAGCACCGTGAACTGATACACAAGCAGCTTCTCCAATAGACATCAAACCTTTAACCACAGAATCTTTACCATTTTTTACAGTCAAAACCTCACCATAAATATTTGTCGGTATACCTCCCATATTATAATGTACTGTAGGTTGAACAGGTATAGGATCTTTACTTACGTCTACCCCAGCAAAAATTTCTGCAGATTCAGTTATTCCTGGTAGTTTTTCTTCTAATACTTTTTTTTCAAGGTGACTGAGGTTTAAATGAATATGGTCTTTTTTTGGACCACAGCCCCTACCTTCCATAATTTCAGTTGTCATTGATCTAGAGACAACATCTCTGCTGGCTAAATCTCTGGCATTAGGCGCATATCTTTCCATAAACCTCTCACCTTCACCATTTGTTAAAAAACCACCTTCACCTCTGGCACCTTCAGTAATTAGCACGCCAGCACCATAGATTCCTGTTGGATGGAATTGAGTAAATTCCATATCTTGTAAAGGCAGGCCTGCTCTTAAAACCATCCCCCCACCGTCACCAGTGCAGGTGTGAGCAGATGTACATGAAAAATAAGCCCGACCATATCCACCGGTTGCCAGAATCACCATTTTGGAATTAAAGCAATATAGCTTCCCATCATGAAGATTCCAAGCTAATACACCGCGACATTCATTTTTGGTATTCATAATTAAGTCAATAACTAAGTATTCAACAAAAAATTCTGCATCATGCGATAGGGATTGTTGATATAAAGTATGGAGGATTGCATGACCTGTCCTATCAGCTGCAGCACAAGTTCTCTGAGCAATGCCTTCCCCAAAATGTGTGGTCATTCCTCCAAAAGGGCGTTGATAAATTTTACCTTCCTCTGTTCTTGAAAATGGAACACCATAATGTTCAAGTTCTATTACAGCTTCTGGAGCTTCTTTACACATAAAAGCAATAGCATCCTGATCACCTAACCAATCTGAACCTTTGATTGTGTCATACATATGCCACTTCCAGTCATCTTCGCCCATATTACCCAAAGCAGCACTGATACCACCTTGAGCTGCAACTGTATGGCTTCTAGTAGGAAAGACTTTGGTTATACATGCTGTTTTAAGTTTTTTTTCAGCGCAACCCATAGTTGCTCTTAACCCTGAGCCGCCAGCCCCAACAACTATTACATCAAAATTTAATACCTCAAATTCCATAGTATTTATATATTGTAGATTTTAGATGAAATACAAACAAAAACCTGCAAATAATATACAAAAAAATGCAAATAAGTTTTTTAATAAATGGAGGATTTTATTTAATTTTGAATTATGTATATAATCATCAATTATAACTGACAGACCTAAACTTGAATGAAATGCGATAGAGGAGGTAAGAATGAATAAAAGAAATGAGTTGACCCCTGTATTTATCCACTCCTTGGTATCTAAAAAACTTTCAACGTAAAAAGAATTTAGCGAAATAACTAACCAAACCGAAAGAAAGAAAATAAGTATGGCACTTAATCTTTGTAAAGACCAAAGTAATTTTTCCTGAATATTCATGTTAGAAAATAATAAGTAGGTTTATAATTAAAGTTATTAATACAGACAGTGTAACAATTGTTATTCCAGAAATAGAAGAAAAACGAAGCGAAAAACCATAACCACAATCCCAAATTAAGTGTCTTATCCCGCTCAGCATATGATATGAAAACGCATAAGTAATTGGAATAAGAATTAACTTTATGGGTAAATAGGAAAAGAGAGTAATAAATGAATTATACGCATTTAACCCAAGAAATATGCAAAACAACCATAATAACAATAAAGGTAATGTTAAACTTAGAAAGAATCCTGTTATACGATGAGTAATTGATAATACAGAAGTTATCTGAGGTTTGTAAATTTGAAGATGCGGGGAAATTGGTAACTTAGTATTTTTCAATTTATTTTATCGGAATTAATATTGAATATATTATATCTAAAACTATGTGCTCAGGCAATTTTTCTTCAGGAAAAGATAAATTTGAATTATTCTTAGATGCCAATGTCTGAACTTTTAAAGAACCTATATTTTCGTTTATTATTTCTTTATCCAATACTTTTGACCAAGCATAAATTGTATCTCCAGAAAAAGTTGGAGCGGTATGTTTTCCAGAGTGAATAGCAGCAATTTTTAATGTGTTAGCAAAGCCATTACAACTTATTGCTCTAGCAAGCGAAATAATATAACCGCCATAAATAATTCTTCTCCCAAATCTACCATCTTTTTCAACATGCTGGTTGAAATGAACTCTCGCATTGTTCTGATAAAGTCTTGTAGCAATTTGATGTTCTGCTTCTTCGATAGTTTGACCGTCTAGATGATGAATCTCTTCATTTTTTTTGTAGTCATCATAAAAGGCGTTGCTGCCAGTAATTTTAGGATCCCATTCTCTAAAATTTAAATTTTCTGAAAAAGTAAAATCAACTGAATTCACTTCTTTCGGCAGTTCAGGTATTTGGTTTTTTTTAAGCTTGAAGTCCAAATCTTTCTTTCTCATCATTAACCATCTATAATATTTTAACACAACTTCACTGTTTTGATTTTTTCCAATGGATTCAACATACACAGTACCAGTTTTTCCATTTGAATTTTCTTTTAAACCAATTATTTTTGATGATGCGGACAATGTATCGCCAATAAAAACTGGTTTTAAAAATTTTACTCCTGCATAGCCTAAATTAGCAATTGCATTAAGAGATAAATCTGGGACAGTTCTTCCAAAAACAATATGAAATGTTAAAATATCGTCAATTGGCGTGGACAAAAAACCAATTTTTTTGGAAAATTCTTTTGAGTAGTTTATTGCATATCTGCTACCTGTTGTTGCAAGATAAATTGATACATCCCCCTCGGTTAATGTTCTGGGTACGCTATGATTAATTATTTCTCCCAAAACATAATCTTCAAAATATCTACTTTTAAAATTTTTATCCATAAAAACCTCTTTTTATCAACTCTTCTGCAATTTGGACACTATTAAGTGCTGCTCCCTTTCTAATATTATCTGACACAACCCATATACCTAATCCATTCTTAATACTTTTATCAACTCTTAATCGACTCACAAAAACATCATCTAATCCCGTTGATTCGTCAGGCGTAACATAACCCCCGTTTTCTCTTTTATCAATAAGACTTACACCATTAGCATTATTTAATATTTCACGAACCTTTTCTAATTTGACTATTTTTCTTGTTTCAATATTTATGGATTCCCCGTGCCCTACAAAAACTGGAACTCTAACACATGTAGCAAACACTGAAATTTTCTTGTCTAGAATTTTTTTAGTTTCATCAACCATTTTTTGTTCTTCTTTCGTCTGGCCATCGTCTAAGAAATCATCAATGTGAGGTATTAAATTAAAAGCTATTTTTTTAGTAAAAATATTTGGTATTAGTGATTTATTCTTGTAAACATCCAATGTTTGGTGAAATAATTCATCCATCGCTAACTTTCCTGCACCTGAGGTTGATTGATATGTAGAAACCACGATTCTTTTTATACCCAACTGATCATGAATTGGTTTTAACGCAGTGACCATTTGGATCGTAGAACAGTTTGGGTTGGCAATAATACCATTTTTTTTGAAACTTTTTAAAATATCTGCATTAACCTCAGGGACAACTAGTGGTACATTTTTTTCTAATCTAAAAGCTGATGTGTTGTCGATAACGACGGCACCCTTATCTAAAGCTTTAGGAACATAATTTTTTGACACATTACTACCTGCAGAAGAAAAAACAATATCAACTGATTTAAAGTTGAAACCTTCTAGATTCTTAACCTCAATCGATTTTTTTTTTTGAAAATTAATTTTTTTTCCTACCGATCTTTCAGACGCCAAAAGTTCAATTTTCCCGTAAGGAAATTTTCTTTCGACTAATATTTTAAGAATTTCTCTCCCGACGTTCCCAGTCGCACCAATTATTGCAATATTAATTTTTTTCATTTTTAGTACTTTCTAACTCTTTTAAGATAATGTCTCCCATTTCTGAAGTGCTTAATTTTTTTTCAGTTGAACTATTAAATATATCCTGAGTTCTATATCCTTTCTTTAAAATATTATTGATGCAATTTTTTAGTCGATCATTCAAAGCTACAGAATTAAATGAATATTCAAGCATCATTCCAATACTTTGAATCATAGCAAGTGGATTAGCGAGATTTTTTCCAGCAATGTCAGGTGCTGAGCCGTGAACTGGTTCATACATTGCTTTTCTAATCTTTTTTTTTGGATCAAACTCTCCGAGAGAAGCAGATGGTAACATTCCCAATGATCCAGTTAACATGGATGCACAATCTGATAAAATATCTCCAAACATATTAGTTGTTACAATTACATCAAATTGTTTTGGGTTTCTTACTAATTGCATAGCAGCATTATCAACATACATATGAGTTAAATGAACTTCTGGGAATTTTTTTGAAACATCATTAACTACTTCTCGCCATAATTCCGTAGATTCCAATACGTTAGCTTTGTCAATAGAACATAGTTTTTTATCTCTTTTCATTGCAACCTCAAATCCGACTTTTGCTATCCGTTCAATTTCATTACTATGATAGACTAGAGTATTGAACCCCTTTTTTATATTCTCAGAGATTTTTTCAACTCCTCTGGGCTTTCCAAAGTATATACCACTCGTAAGCTCTCTGATGATCATAATGTCAAGATTTGATATAATTTCTGCTTTTAAACTTGATGCAGATGCTAAAGCATCAAAAACTAAAGCAGGTCTAAAATTTGCAAATAAATCTAGCTCTTTTCTAATTTTCAATAAACCTCTTTCTGGTCTTTGATTAAATTCTAGTTTTTCCCATTTTGGACCACCAACCGCTCCCAAAAGAATAGCATCAGAATCATGTGCGAGTTTCATTACCTTATCAGTCAGAGGTTCTCCAAACTTGTCTATTGATGCTCCACCAATTAGTTCTTTAGAAATCTCAAACGTAAAATTCGTATTTTGGTCTAACCAGTTAAAAAATTTTTCTGCTTCTTTAGAAATTTCATGACCAATTCCGTCTCCTGGAAGCAACAAAATTTTTTTATTCATTTATTAATCCATGGTTTTAAACTTTTCATCTTTTCTTCAAAATTTTCTATTTTTGTAATATTATTTAGCGTTAATGAAATATCATCTAGACCTTCAATTAAACACTTCTTTCTGAACTCATCAATCTCAAAAGATGTAACTTTACTATCTTGAACTGTGACAAGTTGATTTGGAAGGTCAATTTTAAAAACCTTTTTTTGACGTGCTAATTCCATTAACTCGCTACAAATCTCCTGAGATACTACTATTGGTAAAATACCATTTTTAAAACAATTATTAAAAAAAATGTCTGCAAAACTAATTGAAATAATTGATCTAATTCCAAAGTCAAGTAACGACCAAGGTGCGTGCTCTCTACTACTTCCGCACCCGAAATTCTGACCAGTTACTAAAATACTAGATTTTTTGAATGGATCCCAATTTAGAACAAAGTCATTTCTGATATTCCCATTTAAATCATACCTCAGTTCATGAAATAAGTTCTTGCCTAATCCAGATCTTTTAATGGTTTTAAGAAACTGTTTTGGAATAATCATGTCAGTGTCGACGTTCATCATTGGCAGAGGAGCAGCAATTCCCTCCAAAATTTCAAATTTTAACAATTACAAATCCTCAACTAAACTAATTTTTCCTCTTACAGCAGAAGCAGCTGCAATTGCTGGACTTACCAGATGGGTTCGTCCTTCTCTTCCTTGTCTTCCTTCAAAGTTTCGGTTAGAAGTTGAAACACATCTTTCTCTGGGTTTTAATTGATCAGGATTCATTGCCAGGCACATAGAACAACCAGGCTCTCTCCACTCAAAACCTGCCTCAATTAGAATTTTATCAATTCCTTCTCTTTCTGCTTGTTCCTTTACTAAACCTGAACCAGGTACCACCATGGCGTCAACTTTGATTTTTTTTCCATTTACCACTTTGGCCACTTCTCTGAGATCTTCAATTCTTCCATTTGTACACGAACCAATAAAAACTTTATCGATTTTTATATCCCTTATTTTCTGTTTTGGCTTTAATCCCATATAATCCAAAGAACGCTGTGTGGAATTTCTTTTGTCCGAATCGCTAATTTCATTTGGATCAGGAACAAATCCATTAATGTCTACAACATCTTGAGGACTTGTGCCCCACGTAACCTGAGGATAAATTTTATCTCCTTTAATATAAACTTCTTTGTCATAGACTGCATTTGCATCTGAAATCAATGAACCCCAATATTTTAATGCTTTCCCCCAGTCTTCTCCTTTAGGTGCATAAGGCCTGCCTTTAATATAATTGTAGGTAGTTTGATCGGGTGAAATCAAGCCAGCTCTTGCCCCAGCTTCTATGCTCATATTGCAGATTGTCATTCTTGATTCCATACTCAAGCTTGAAATTATCTCACCAGCGTATTCAATCACATAGCCAGTGCCGCCAGCTGTACCTATATTTCTAATTATGTTCAAGATTATATCTTTAGAAGAAATACCAGTTGCTAAAGTACCTTCAATGTTTATAAGCATATTTTTTGCCGGCTTTTGTATGAGTGTTTGGGTTGCTAAAACGTGTTCTACTTCGCTCGTGCCTATTCCAAAAGCCAAAGAACCGAAAGCGCCATGTGTAGCTGTGTGGCTATCCCCGCAGACAATTGTCATTCCAGGTTGAGTTATACCTTGTTCTGGACCCACGATATGAACGATTCCTTGTCTTTTATCTAATATTGGAAAAATTGTAATACCAAAATCTTCACAATTTTTTTCTAAAGTTTTAATCTGTAACCTGCTTTCAGGATTTTTAATTCCATTTTTTCTATTAGTTGTAGGTACATTATGATCAGCTACTGCAAAAGTACTTTTTGGAGAGCGCACCTTTCTATTCGTAATTCTGAGGCCTTCAAATGCTTGTGGACTAGTTACCTCATGAACTAGATGTCTATCAATGTATATTAAACAAGTACCATCATTTTGTTTATCCACAAGATGATCAGACCAAATTTTATCGAATAATGTTTTTGGTCTCATAACATTATCTAAGGTTTGTCTTTTTGTCCTGAATCATTTTTGATTTGATCTTGATCGTTGCTTACTTTAGATTCAGGATCATCCTTAGTTTTGTTAGCAGAAAGATTCTCAACATTTTCTTGAGTAAAAACTTTTGTTTTAACGAATTTGTTCTTTTCTGAAATTCTAGCAGATTTTCCGCTTCTATCTCGCAAAAAGTAAAGTTTTGACCTTCTAACACTACCACTTTTTACTAATTCTATTTTTTGAATATTTGGAGAGTAGTAAGGAAAAACTCTTTCAACACCCTCACCATATGAAATTTTTCTAGTCGTAAAAGCAGAGTTTATTCCAGCGTTTTTTATTGCTATACAAACACCCTCAAAAATTTGGATTCTTTCCTTTTCTCCTTCTTTAATTTTTAAATGAATTTTTAATGTATCACCAGCATAAAAGGTTGGGTAAGATTTATTTTTTGAAATCTCTTTAATTTGATTATTTTCAAAGTCTTTTAATATATTCATTTTTTTTCTCTTAATTTACTTTTATACAATTTCCACAAATCTGGTCTAGTTTTTTTTGTTGTTTCTAAAGATTTTTTATGTCTCCATTTTTCTACAGCAGCATGATTACCTGAAAATAATATCTTTGGAACTTTTATACCCTTCCAATCTATAGGCTTTGTATATTGAGGGTATTCAAGTAAATTATTTTCGAAGCTTTCACTTTTTAAACTTTTATTATTACCTAATACTTCAGGAATGAATCTAATACAAGCATCAATTAAAATAAATGCAGGTATTTCTCCACCCGTTAAAACATAATCCCCAACAGATATTTCATCAATATTATTGTTTTCTAAAAATCTTTGATCAATTCCTTCATATCTTCCGCAAATTATTATTATGTTATCGTAATTAATAATTTCTTTAACTATTTCTTGTTTTAATACTCTTCCTTTAGGTGTAAAATATACAGTCTTAACATTTGAACTTTCTTGCTTCCGCAAAACGTGGTTTAAGGCTTTTTGAAGAATGTCCGGTCTAATTATCATTCCGGCTCCTCCACCAATTGGTTTTCCATCAATAGAATTATTTCTTAAATGCGAGTATTTTCTTAGATTAAATGTTTCTATGCTGAATTTTTTTTTTTTTAATGCTCTTCCAGGTATAGAATGGTCCAATAAACCTGGAAAAATTTCTGGAAAAAGAGTT
>MDTG01061061.1_pt1 | contig 17745 bp, 19 predicted proteins | sample 811421 | NCBI WGS metagenome assembly MDTG01 (sample SAMN05326645, study PRJNA326480) | marine metagenome | isolation source: seawater | place: Pacific Ocean: South East | collected 2011 | reverse complement strand
AACTTCAAGTCTTTTTAAAATGTCATCTTCTTCCCCTTGATAATCAATTCTTATTGTATTTTCCCATTCAAAATCTCTTTCAGAATTTTGGTCTAATGAAATTGTTATTCTATCACCAATATTTCCTTGAACATTTAGTTGCTGTTTTTGATCAAATTTAAAATTTGTTTTTTCTTGCTCTCTAAATGAAGAACGAACTAATTCTTGGTCTTGATTAACTAACTTAGCTGACAAGTTAACATTACCAGCAACCTTCAACGATGCTCTACCAAGAGCTCCAAGATCAACGCTTGCAAGCTGTAAATAGGACTCTTTTTTTGTAGATTGGAGGGAGTCAGGCTGAGAGTTAAATGTACTTAAAATGTTAAATTTTTGGTTTTTAGTAAATAATTGATCTATATAATTATCAAAAGGCGCTTTGTAAGAAAAACTATTAACCATGTCCAAAAAATTGTGCTCAATAGTTATAAATTGAAAACTATTATCAATGATAAAATTTTCTATTGAAATCTCCTTTTTCAAGTTAAATAATCCAATTGGGTAATTAGAAAAATCATTTAAAGAGAAATTAATCTTTTCCTTTTTGTAAAATGGATTATCGAGGTTGCTGTTTAAGAAGTCTGATGCAAAAACGATATTACACCACATTAAAAAAAAGATAAAAATTCTAATCATAATATTTCTCTAATTTTATGAATAAATTTTTTAATAGCTAAACCTCGATGACTAATCTTATTTTTTCGTGAAATACTAATCTGAGCCAATGACATATTATATTCATCAACATGAAAAATTGGGTCATAACCAAACCCTTTTTTTCCCATTCTACTTTTTGAAATTCTTCCCTCTAAAACACCTTCAACATGAAAATCACTGATTCCATTGACAAAAGAAATTACTGTTCTAAATCTTGCCGTTCTTAATTTATCTTCAACACCGTCTAGCTCATTTAGAAGTTTGTTCATATTTTGGTCATAAGTAGCATTATTACCTGCATATCTAGCTGTAAAGATTCCCGGCTCACCATTTAAAAAATCTACTTCTAAAATTGTATCGTCTGCAATTGATGCTAAACCGGTATGATTAAATGCAGCCCTAGATTTGATATAAGAATTTTCTTCAATTGTTGTTCCATCCTCAATAATTTTGCCGATTTCAGGAAAATTACTTAATGATAATATGGTATCAAAAAATGGTTGAATGTTTATTGATATTTCAGATATTTTATGATTGTTAGAAGAAGCTATTACAATTTTTTTCATTTCCTAAGCTAATAAATATTTATGTGTTTTTTAAATAACTAATATTGTGTAGTTTTTTCACGCATTTTTGCTGGCTCTGTAGCTCAGTTGGTAGAGCAGAGGACTGAAAATCCTTGTGTCGGCGGTTCAATTCCGTCCAGAGCCACACTTTAATTATGAAGCTCGATAAAAAAAATATAACAATACTAATTATTGCGGTTCTGCTAATTACTTTTCTAGGCTCATTTCTAAGACAGCCCAAAATTTACTCTTTTTCAAAAGAGCAGTTTGTTCCAAGCGATATGGAAACGGTGTTTGATTTTTTTTCTAGACCAGAAAATTTGGAAAAAATTACTCCCTCTTCTATGGGATTTAATATTATTACTCCAAAACCCATTGAAATGAAAGATGGTGCAATAATTGATTATACTGTAAAAATTTTAGGAGTGCCTGTTCGTTGGAGAACAATGATAACTAGCTACAAAAAAAATGAATATTTTGTGGACGAACAATTAAAGGGTCCATACAGTTACTGGCATCATAAACACACTTTTAAGGAGGTTGAAGGAGGAATTCTAATTATAGATGAAATTACCTATGCACTCCCGATTCAAGCTTTTAGAAGGATTATTCATCCTATAATCATTAAACCGCAATTAGAGCAAATCTTTAGCTTCAGATTTCAAATTATTAAAGATAGATTTAACTAATGCTTAATTACATACTTTCCAAGTCTAACATAATGATTAATTATGTAGGGTTCACAATTGTTTGGTTTTCTTGCGTTTATAGCGGAGCAAAGGGTGATCCTATAATTGCACTTATTCCAACATTCATTTTTTTATTCTTACATTTTTTAATTGTTACTGATCACTTGAAAGAAGAGATACAATTAATATTTATTTCAATAATTTTTGGAATAATAGTTGATTCTAGTTTTTCATTATTTGGTATAGTTGATTATAACGGTACATTAAATTTTGCACCTAACTTAGCTCCTTTATGGATTATTTGCATGTGGGCAGGTTTTACTGCACAAATCAACCATGCAATGCAATTTTTAATTGGTAGATATTATTTAATTTGTTTTTATGGCTTGCTCGCGCCATTAGCATATTTAGCTGGAGAAGGAATAGGTGCTGCTCAAGTAACAAATACTTATTTGGCATATGGAGTAATTAGTTTTGTATGGGCGATAAGTCTAATATCACTTTTTAAAATATCAGAATATTTAATGAGCAAATAGAATGAAAAAATATCTTCTATTAATTCTTTTTATTATTTACGGCTGTGCATCAAAAAATGCCATGAATCCCGAAAAGATATTAGACAATATTCCAGAAGATTGGGCAACTAATGTAACAAGTTCTTTGAGTATTTCAGAGATATGGTGGGAAGAATTTCAAGATGAAAATCTCAATAACTTTTTAAAACAATTTCTTTCAGAAAATATTAATCTAGAACAAGCAATGATTAATACAAGAATTGCAAAGCAAGCATCGGTAATTTCTACATCAAATCTATTTCCTTCGATTTATGTTGGTGCAAGCGCTAGTGAAGCAGAGCAAAATACAGCAGGCTTTCCTCCACTACTAAGAAACTTATTTGGAGTAATTGAACAATCAAATAATCCAGAACTTGACCCAACAGATCCATCTTTAAGCGAGGTCAGTACTTTTAATCAAAAGAGCTATAGCTTATCATTAAACACTCAATGGGAGATTGATTTATGGGGCAAGATTAGGCAGGGTAGATTAGCTGGAAAACAGCAATATTTATCTTCAAAATATAATTATTCATATTATCAGCTTTCACTTACTGCAGAGGCAGCAAAACTTTATTTTATGTTAATTGAGGCAAAAGATTTAACCCAGAATGCTCAAAAAAAATATGATAATTCCAAAATTATTTTTGATCTTTATTCAATGCGATATAAAAAAGGAACTTTACCTTTTGAAGCTTTTAAACAATCAGAATTAATTGTAAATCTCGCAGAAAGTGATCTTGAAAATAGAAAAAGTATTTTAAGCACATTAACAAGAGAAGCTAAAGTACTAATAAAAGAGTATCCTAATTTAAACTTAGATATTTCAGAATCATTTCCAAGTTCTATCCCAAATATACCAGATATCATACCCAGCGATATAATTAAAAGAAGGCCAGATTTAATTGCATCACAGTATAATTTATTAGCATCGGAAGCATTAGATAGGCAGGCTATGCGTTCACTTTATCCATCATTTAGTCTTGTGGGTAGTTCTGGAGCATCAAGCGATGTAAAAGATTTGCTTAATGATGATTATAGTGTTTGGAGCGCTGGATTAAATCTTCTATCACCCATTTTTAATGGAGGAAAGTTAATTGCTAACAAAAAAATAGCTAGAAATAATAAAGAAATTGCTATGCTTTCTTTTGTAAACAATCTGCTTAATGCATATAAAGAAGTCGAAACTAGCCTAGAACTTGATCAAACTACACAATTATCATTACAGCTTTTGACAGACAATGTTAAATTGCATCAACAAATTTACGATAATACTTTCAGCAAATTTGAAAAAGGAATTGCAACGTTTGAGGATGTAATAAATGCAAATAACGCGTTGTACGAATCTAAGAATATGCTTACAAACAACGAAAAAGTTCGGATTGAACAGAGAATAAACTTAATATTGTCTTTAGGCGGAGGGTTTAAGTACAAAAAATGATAAATAAATTAAAACCAATTTTTATTCTATTTGGAGCTTTTCTAGTATCCTATATTCTTTGGCTCTTAGGACAAGTTCAGCCCGATCCTGTTGAAAATGCCCCTGCGCCTGATGTTGTCATACAAATTTTAACTCCAGAAGATTTTCAAGTAAAAATAAATTCTACTGGAACGACAAAACCCTTGATTCAAACTTTACTAAATGCAGAGGTAGGTGGCGAAGTTGTTTATCGTTCAAAGAAATTTTCCGAAGGATCTTCTGTATTATCTGGAGAGATCTTAGCAAAGATCGATGATACTGACTTACAACTCCAGTACAAAAATGCACTGTTGCAATTAGCAAATGCAGAAGTTCAATATTCCCTACAAGTTGTAGAATCAGAAGTTGCAAAGGAAGCATGGGAAAAAATTGGAGAAGGCAAGGCAAGTGATCTTGCTCTGAAAAAACCTCAGTTAAAACAAGCTGAAGCTTTAATGGCAGTGGCTAAAGCTCAAGTTAACTCTGCTGAAAAAAAACTTAATAAAACTGAAATTATTGCTCCTTATGCAGGAAGAATTCAAAAAGCAAATATAGATATTGGAACAACAATTATACCAGGACAGCCTATTGGAGCAATGTATACTTCAAGCGAAATTGAAGTTACTTTATCAGTTAAAGATAATGATCTACAATTTTTAAGTATCCCAATGGACGGAAGAAAATTAAACCAAAATGAACAAGCAAAAGTAGTAATTAATAGCTTTTATAAAGGGAAAAATCAAAATTGGGAAGGAAAACTTGAGCGTGTTGATGGTGTCATAGATCCAATTACAAGAATGGTAAATTTAATTGCAGTTTTCAAAAATGATTTTATTGAAACTGATAAACCTAACTTACCCATTGGTCTTTTTGTAGAGGCAAAAATTGATGGTATAATTCTAGAAAATATTTTTAGAATTCCAATTAGTGCAATTTCAGAAAACAACGAAATTTTTATCGTTGATAAAAATAATCAACTTCAAAGTAGGCGCATATCAGTATTAAAAAAATATAATGAATTTGCAATTGTTAAAGACAGCTTAAAGCCCGGCGAAAGATTAGTAGTAACTAAAATTTCTACCGCTTCAAATGGAATAACTGTTAACCCGATTTATAGATAATGCGCGGCATCGTTACCTGGTTTGTAAAAAATAGTGTTCCTGCTAATCTTTTCATGTTTTTCTTAATTGTTGGTGGATTTTTTATATCTTATCCATCAATTAAAGCAGAATTTTTTCCAGTACCGGATCCAAAGGCAGTAACTATCATTGTTCCTTATCCTGGAGCATCAGCGTCTGAGGTTGAAGCATCTATTTCTTCAAAAATTGAAGATAGATTAGAAGGTGTATCTGGAATTAAGAAAATCAATTCAAATTCATTAGAAGGTAGCGGTATTATAGGTATTAGAGTTTATGCAAGTGCAGATTTTGACAACACCTTTGAAGAAATCAAAACCATTGTAGATGGTATTACTACTTTTCCAGAGAACAGCGAAGAGCCTATAGTTAAAAAATTAGAAATTACAGAAAAAGTTCTTGATGTTGTTATTCACGGAGATGTTGATGAAAATGTTTTACTGAGTGTTACTAAAAGTATTAATAACGAAATAAAAAATCTAAGCGAAGTTTCATTTACAGAAATTAATGGAAACAGAAATCGAGAAATATCAATCGAAATTTCTGAAAGTAATCTAGAAAAATATAATTTAACTTTTGATGAAATTGCCTTTGCAATAAATATGGGTTCAATAGACCTACCAGGTGGAATCCTTTCTAGCAGTAAAGGAGATTTATTGATTCGTACTGTTGGCCAATCTTATATAGGTGATGAGTTTAAAGAAATTGTAGTTAGGACCAATGCCAATGGAAGTACTCTTCTATTAAAAGATATTGCAACTATTAAAGACACCTTTGAAGAAGTAGATAAATTTTTTATGTGGGATGGCACTAAAGCTATGTTCATTAGTGCTAATCTTGTTGGTAGTCAGGATGTTTTAAAAGCCGCAGATCAGCTTCGTAATTTTGTCAAAAATAAAAAAAATGATATGCCTGAAAATATTCAGATTGATTACTGGTATGATCAGGCAAGATTTTTAGAAGATAGAATAAATATTTTATACAAAAATTTTGCAATTGGTATGTGTTTAGTCCTCCTACTTTTAACATTATTTTTAAAACCATCAGTAGCATTTTGGGTTGCAATGGGGATTCCAATATCTTTTGGAGGAGCTTTGATCCTACTTCCTATATTGGGGGTTACGATTAATGTATTATCAACCTTTATGTTTATTGTTGTTCTTGGGATTGTTGTCGACGATGCAATAATTGTAGGAGAAAATGTTTTTAGAAGGAGAATTAAGCTAAATGAAGATAATTTTACTTCTACTATAAAAGGTACAATGGAAGTCATGCTTCCTGTTTTCTTTGGTATTCTAACAACAATAGTTGTTTTTGCTCCTATGCTAGATCTAGCTGGTGACACAGGACCTATTTGGAAGACATTTCCTTTGACCGCTATTCCAATTCTCATTTTTTCTCTAATAGAGTCAACAACAATTTTACCGGCGCATTTAAATCACGCAGGAGAATGGTTTCAATATCGATTTGTAAAATTTGGAAATGTGTTACGATCTGCTAGAAACTATTTCTCCGATAAACTATATGACTTCGTTGATAAAAATTGGATTCCTTTAGTAAAAAAATCTATTTTGAAGCGTTATCAAACTATTTCAATATTTGTTGGGGTACTTATGGTATCGTTTTCACTACTTGCTGGCGGGTGGGTCAAATGGCAATTTTTCCCTGTACTTGAGGCTGAGGAAATAGCAATTGTAATAGACCTTCCAGAAGGTACATTGATCAGTAAAACAGAAGAAATAACTAAACTAGTTGAAAACCAGGCTCTCTTACTAAAGGATGAATTAAATGCAACGAATGATAAAAAAATAATCTCCCATGTTTTAACCACTGTTGGAGATCAATATTTTAGTGCACAAGAGGCTGCAAATAGTCCCACTGGTCCTAGCGCTCAAGCTAGCTCAACACCACACTTAGGTGAAGTAGTTGTCCTTCTAACTCCGGCTGATAGTAGGTGGGGATTAACTGGTGCCTATGATATCATTAGTATCTTAAGAGAAAGAATTGGCGTAATACCTGGCGTTGAAAGATTAAACTTTAGTGCAAATATATTTAGCGCTGGAAAACCAATTCACTTTGAATTTTCAGGAAATAATTTTGATGATTTAAATGAAGTAGTTAATAATACTAAATCCTTATTGAATAGTTATGCCGGTATATATGATTTAACTGATACTGACAAAATTGGTAAAAATGAGCTTCAGATTGAACTTCTTCCAGCAGCTGAATCATATGGATTAACAACAGCAATGATTGCAAAACAAGTAAGGCAGGCATTCTACGGCGAAGAAGTCCAGAGGATTCAACGACAAGACGATGATATTAAAGTGATGCTCAAATTGACTAAAAACGAGAGAGACAATGCTAGAACACTTGAAAATTTAAGAATAAGAACGGGCAATGGTATTAAAATTCCGTTGTATGCTGTAGCAAATGTAAAAGAAATTCGAGGAAAGTCTGCTATCAAAAGAATTGATGGAAAGAGAGTTGTTGAAGTCGCTTCAGATGTAGATATTAGTAAAAATACTTCTTCTATGATTTTATCATCAATGATTGGTCCAGAAGGTAAACCAATCAGAGATTTTAAAAGTATTCTAAACAGAGAACCTGAAGTATCTTTTTCGCTTGCCGGAGAAGCAGCTGAGCAAGCAGAACAGCTTCAGGATATATTTGTAAAATTTGGTTTAGCAATTTTTACTATATACGTTTTATTAGCAATTCCACTTCAATCATATTTTAAACCATTAATAATTCTATCAGCTATTCCCTTTGGCATGGTTGGTGCTATTTTAGGACATCTAATGCTTTTTCAACCAATGTCTGTTTTATCTCTATTAGGGGTAGTAGCTTTATCAGGCGTTGTTGTTAACGACAGCTTATTACTGGTTGTTTTTGTAAACAGAGCTAAAGAAAGAGGAGAGAGTACACTTAAAGCAGTAATTGATGCAGTTAGATCAAGGTTCCGACCTGTAATTCTAACATCTCTTACTACTTTTTTAGGGATTGCTCCTTTACTTTTCAATAGATCTACTCAAGTACTTTTCTTGAAACCTATGGCAATTTCATTAGGAATTGGAATCTTATTTGCAACTTTTGTGATTCTGCTTTTAGTACCTGTCTCTTACGTTATTATAGATGACTTTATAAATTTAATTTCTGGAAAAAGAAAGAAAGGCGCTTAAGCTTCGAACTGAGAATAGTTGTGATATCCTGACTTAATAGGATCTTCATAGTCAATCTTGACAATAGCTTTTTTAAGGATTCTTTTTAGAATGATTAATCTATCTTTCTCCGATTGACTTTTGAGCAACATTTTTTTTGCACGCTTATCAATGTCTAGCATAGATGAAATCTCGAAAGCTGCTTTTGGCATATTAATTTGAGCAATTTTAGAAGAAGCCCCCAATTTCATCAATACTTCATAAAGAAAAACATTAGTTTCTTGAAGTAAAACTTCGTCAACAGAATCGTCTATATCTTGCCAAGTTTTAACATATGCCTGCTTATAATCTTTTGAATAGTTGTAACTTTTCACTATAAATCTTTCTACTCCAGTAACAACAATATCATATTCGCCAGTACTGCCCTCTGCCCCAACTACTTGGGATATTTCAGCAGTACATCCAATTGATAGAGTATCATTGTTTTTTGAATTTACAATACCAAACTTTTGATTATGCTTAAGACAGTACTCAATCATTTTTTTATATTTAGATTCAAAAATGTGAAGAGGAAGTTTTTCGCCTGGCAATAATACTAGTGGTAAAGAAAAAATTGGGATTTTATCATTCATAGTATTATCAAAATACATATTGTTTTATTAATTTTCACTATCAATCTTTAAATCTGGGAGAAATATGAAAAAAGATACTCTTGATCACGTTGCTATATGCACTGATGACATTGCTAAATCTGTTGTGTGGTACAAAGAAAATTTTAAATGTGATATATTATACCAAGATAGTACTTGGGCAATGCTTGAATTCGAAAATGTGAAATTAGCTCTTGTACTTCCTGAGCAACATCCATTTCACTTTGCAATTTTAAAGGATAATGTTGAAGATTATGGAAAACCAGTAACTCATAGGGATGGATCTGTTTCTGTTTATATTAAAGATAGATCAGGTAATAATATTGAAATACTGAGGTACTAATTATGAAACGAATAATGATTTTTAATACAATTGTGATATTGCTAATTATATCAATATCATATATGACTACTCCAAACAATCAAATCTTGTCAAATCATCATCTACTTATTGGTTTTGCATCTGTTGTTGGATTTATGACTTTATTATGGTTTCTAAGTCTTATTGTAAAAGATGCAAGTATAGTAGATATTTTCTGGGGACCAGCATTCATTGTACTTAGTACTTCTCTATTAGTATCGATGAATCAATTATACTCTGAAAGGTCTTTATTTATTTTATTCTTAGTTTCAGTTTGGGCTTTAAGGCTAGCGTCCCATATTGGATTGAGGAATATTGGTCATGGTGAAGATTTTAGGTATATTGAATGGAGAGAAGAAGGTGGAGAAAATTATTGGTGGTTTAGTTTTTTCAGAGTATTTCTACTTCAAGGTGCCCTTTGCACGCTAGTTGGACTATCTATTTACTTTGGATACTTGAATAGCACTCCTTTATCTTTTATTGAAACCATGTTTTGCTCATCTATCTTTTTTATTGGATTAGCCTGGGAGTCAATTAGTGATTTACAACTTAAATCATTTAAAAATAATCCTACAAATAAAGGTAAAATATGTAAAACGGGCTTATGGAAATACTCAAGACATCCTAACTACTTTGGTGACTTACTAGTATGGGTGAGCATTTTTTCTTTCAGCATTTCAAGCCAAAACATTTATCTAATTTTAGGATCTTTTCTAAGTCCATTGATTATGGGTTCAATTTTTTACTATATTACTGGGCCTATAATGGATCAAGCAATGATGCAAAGTAGGCCAGATTATAAAAAATACATGGAAAATAGCAATTCACTATTTCCAAAATTCAAATAAAAAGGGGAAAAAATGTATAACAAACTATTATTAACATTATCAATATTCATTTTTATGGCTTGCGGTGGAGGTGGCTCACAAGAAGCTCAAGTTGTAAATATTGGTTCACTAGGTGCTGAAATGAAATACGACGTTGAAGAGTTTACAGTACAAGCAGGCTCTAAGGTAAAAATCATACTTAAGAATAATACACCTTTAGACTACATGGGAGAGATGCAACACAATATTGTTATTTTCAAAGATGAATCTGCTTCTGCGCAAATTATTCAACTTGCAGAAGGAAATGGTGGAGATCCTTACCCAGATGGGAGAATTCTTGCTTTTTCTACACTTGTTGATAAACAAGGAGAAACAACACTAGAATTTGATGCTCCTAAAAAGCCAGGTAAATATTTGTACGTGTGTACATATATTGCTCATGCCGGTTCGATGCGTGGCTACATGATTGTTGAATAGCTCTAATTCTTAAGATTATTGAATGACATAGAATTTGTCTATATATTCTCGATGTAACAATTGAGATTGAATCTCATAAGGGGGATTTCTATGAAATTAAATAAAATATTTTTAATAGCTCTAGTGGCGTTACCAATAACGCTACTAGTTCTATCTAATAGATCTAAAACTATTCAATCAGAAGAAGTTAATATATATACTTCTAGACACTATGATGCAGATAACATGCTATATGAGCAATTCACTGATCAAACGGGCATTAAAGTAAATATTATCTCAGGTAAAGGAAGTGCGCTAATTGAAAGAATTAAATCAGAAGGAGTTAATTCTCCTGGAGATGTTTTTTTTACTGTTGATGCTGGAAATTTAGCTAACTTTCAAAAGCAAGGCTTTCTACAGCCAATTCAATCTGAAATAATTAAAAACGCTGTTCCTTCTGAATTGAGAGGTAAGAATAATGAATGGATAGCAGTTGCAAAAAGGGCAAGGGTAATTTTTTATAATCCAGAGCTTGTAACCGAAAAAGAAATTAGTGATATCAACTATGAAGATTTAGCAAACGATTCTTGGAAAGGACGAGTAGTTGTAAGAAGTTCATCTAATATGTATAATCAGTCTCTAGTATCTTCTTTAATTTCTAATTTGGGTATCAACAAAACTGAAAAATGGGCAAAAGCTTTAGTAGATAACTTTGCTAGAAAACCTCAAGGTAATGATAGATCTCAAATAATGGCCGTAGCGAATAAAGAAGCATCAATTGCAATTGCTAATACATACTATATTGGCATTATGTTATCAGGTAGGGGTGGCGAGGAACAATTAAGCGCTGCAAAAAAAGTTAAAATAGCATTCCCGAATCAAGCTAATCGAGGTGCTCATATAAATATTAGTGGAGGTGGAGTTTTAAAGCATGCACCAAATCATAAAAATGCAGAAAAATTTTTGGAATTCCTTTTAAGCGAAGAAGCGCAAAACCATATTGTCAATAATACTTTTGAGTATCCAGTGTTAAGCTCAGTTAAACCTCATCCATTGATTGAAGCTTTTGGTTCTTTTAAAATGGATAAAACATCTGTCGCTGACTTTGGTAAATATAATCCTGAAGCGGTAAAGCTCATGGATAGAGTAGGCTGGCAATAAAAACAAGTGAAAGCTAATAAACTATCGCTCTGGCATTTTTTATCGCTAATTGTAGCAACAATATTTTTAGTACCTATTCTTTTCATAGGAAGTAGTTTATTTTTAGGATTTTCAGATAATTTTTATCATTTGTATGACAATCTACTATTTGAATATTCTCTAAATTCATTTTATTTAGTTATTGGCGTTTCAATACTTGTAGTTGTTTTAGGAGTTTCAACTGCTTGGTTAGTTACCTTTTTTGATTTTTATGGTAAAAAATTTTTTCAATGGGCTTTGATTTTACCATTAGCAGTACCTCCCTATTTATTAGCATATGTTTTTACAGAATTTTTTGACTTCTCGGGGACTGCAAATAGCATTGCTCGCAATCTACTTGGAATAGAGCCAGGTACTATTTTTTTTCCTAATATCAGAACAATAACTGGAGCAATAATGGTATTTGGTTTTACTCTTTATCCGTATGTATATATGGTTTCAAGAGCTGCTCTTATGAATATCCCATCTTCAATAATAGAAGCTTCTTTTTTATTAGGGAAAAACTCTTTTTCAACTTTTTTTACTCTTTCTATACCACTAATAAGACCAGCAATTATTGCTGGGGTTTCTTTAGTTGTGATGGAGACTCTAGCAGACTTTGGTGCTGTACAACATTTTGCAATAACAACATTTACTACTGGTATTTTTAGAACTTGGACTGGTTTATATGATCTTAATACAGCGCTACAATTATCAACAATTTTACTATTAGTTATTTTTCTTTTCTTATCAATTGAAAGAGCAAGTAGAAGAAAAATTAGATATGCTAATTCAGAAACAACTAATAAATCCTTTAAACCAATTCAGTTGAAAAAATTAAAAAATCTTGCTGCTTTCATATGCTGCTTAATACCGCTATTAATTGGATTTTTTCTTCCAGTTTTTGAACTTATTAATTGGTCAAGTCAAGTAAATACGCTCATTTCTTCAACAATGATAAAAGCGGCATCTAATACATTGCTTATTTCTCTTTCTGCTGCTTCTATAACATGTTTTTTAGCATTATTTATTAATTTTGTTGTAAGATCTTTTTCAATTCCTCAAATCCTCAACGATTTACTGTCGACTGGTTATGCTGTTCCTGGTTTAATATTAGCTGTTGGCATTACAAAATTTTTTACAACTGTTGATTCCTGGTTAATTGATTTTAACATTTTTATTACTGGAAGTATTGCTGGACTCATACTTGCTTACGTAATAAAATCTTACGCTATTTCAAATAATGTATTGAACTCAGCATTTAATGCAATATCACCCGCAATTGATGAGTCTGCCAGTTTATTAGGCGCGAGCAAATTAAAGTTGCTAAAAAATGTTCATATTCCTCTTTTAACAACCAGCCTTCTTTCTGCTTTTTTATTAGTAATGGCTGAATTAATCAAAGAACTGCCTGCAACTCTTATATTAAGACCATTTAATTTTGATACTCTTTCAGTACACATATATTTATTAGCCTCCGAGGAGAGGATGTTTGAAGCGGCGTTACCAGGGCTGGTTATTATTATTTTTGGTTTAATTCCAATCTATTTTTTGAATAAGTTAATTCTAAGTAACAATAAATAAGAAATGACAGAATTTTTAAAAGTTAAAAATATAGATCTATCATATGTTAAAAAGGATTTAAAGATTAGGATATTAAAAGGTCTCAATCTTAAGGTAGCTAAAGGTAGTTTTGTAGCTATTACAGGAGCGTCTGGATCGGGTAAAACCAGTCTTTTGAGAGTAATTTGCGGACTAGAATCTCCAAGCAAGGGTGAAATTGAACTAGATAAAAATTTATTATGCAGTCAAGAAGTATTTATACCAACTGAGAAAAGGGATATAGGTTTAGTCATTCAAGAAAAAGTTCTTTTCCCACATCTCAATGCTAAAGAAAATATTGAGTTTGGTGTATCTAATAAAAAAAATAAGCATCATCTATGCGATGATATAATGCTAAAGCTCAATATTCATGACTTGACTGAAAAATATCCTCATGAATTATCAGGTGGAGAATCACAGAGAGTTGCATTGGCAAGAAGTATTATAATGAAACCAAAATTATTAATGTTAGATGAGCCATTTACTGGGCTAGATAAACAATTGAAAATGAAAATTTACCCTACAATAAAATCTATTTTACAAGAAAATGATATTACCTGTTTAATGGTAACTCACGATCTAAGCGAAGTGAAAGCTTTAGCAGATAAATGTTTCAATCTTGAATCTGGAAAATTACAAAAAATATAGCCTTTCCCTCAACAATCTAATAGAAATTCAAAGCTATTAGTTACTCTTTTCTTACTATATCATAAAATTGTACCTACTTGCAAAAAATAGGATTAATCAATAATTTTTATTAAATAAAGGACAAAAATGAGCAAAAAACAACATTTGGTAAAAATTAAAAAAGGTAAAAACTACGCCTGGTGTGGATGTGCTGAGTCACAGAATCAACCATTTTGTGATGGTAGCCATAATAAGGTAAAAGAAAAATATGATAATATTCTTCAAACCCTTATTGATGCAAATCTTATTTCAACAGAACAAGAATTACAAAATTTAATTGCCCAAAATGATAAAAAACCGATACTTTTTAAAGCTGAAAAAGACATTGAAGCTAATTTATGCGGATGTGGACAATCAGAAAATGCCCCTTACTGCAATTAGACCAATTAAGTCTCACAGTTTTTAGTCAATAATTATGATATCTTTGAATTCTGATAAAATCATAGCTGTTGCACCCCAAGATGTACAGCTTTTAAACATAAAACATGGAACTGTTATACCTAAGCCCTTATTTTTTACAACTTTAGTATTCAGAGTATTCAAGTCCCCTAATTCTTCTAGTGAAACGTTATGTATTAATTCTACTTCATCTTTATTAATTAATGTATCTGGTCTTTCTTTAGAATACCAAACGAATGGATGTATTAAGAAACCTGAAACTGGCGTATAAAGTGGAGTTAGCTTCCCTAAAAATTTGAGACTATTAATGGCAACTCCAATTTCTTCCTGGCTTTCTCTCAATGAAGCATCACTCAAAGACTCATTGTCATTTCTTGCTCCACCAGGAAAAGAAATTTGTCCTTTATGATGATCAACATTTGATGTTCTCTTAGTTAAAAAAAAATTTATTGAATTTCCTTTTTTAAATAATATGATAGCAACGGCTGCGTCCTTTGCATTTGCTGGTGGGTCGAAAGCAAGCTTCGTAATTGAATTAATAGGCATAACTGCCATTTTTTTTTGACTATTCCAACCGGGCAAAGATTGGCCAAGTCTTTTCTTTATTAATGCGATTTTTTTATCTATTTTCAAATCCATGAAATATAAGCACATAATTTGGGATTGGAATGGAACTTTACTAAATGATTTAACACTGTGTGTTGATTTGCTGAACTTATCTCTTAAAAAGAGAAGACTTCCTGCTATGAATGAGGATGACTATAGAGCAAAGTTTCTTTTTCCCATCAAAACATTTTATGAATCAATCGGATTTGATTTTTCAAAAGAAACTTTCACAGTTGCTAATGATGAATTTCATGATGGCTTTGAACAAAATTTTAAAAAACTAGCTTTACAACCTTTCGCAGTGGATGCAATCTCTCATTTCAAAAAAATTGGTATCAAACAGAGCATTTTGTCAGCCACTGTTCAAAACAAACTAACACAGCAAGTAGAATTTTTTGGTATTACTCATCTACTTGATAATGTTATAGGTATTAGTAATACGCCTTCTGGATATGGTAAAGAGTTTGAAGGTAAACAGCTATTGAAAGAAATAAATTTACCTTTAGATGAAACAATAATTATTGGAGATAGCATGCTTGATTTTAATGTAGCAAAAGCACTAGAAATTGATTGTGCTTTGTTATCAAATGGTCATAATAATTTAGCAAGACTAAAGGATACTGGTTCAAAAACTTTCTCTAATATCCAATCATTTTCAGATTGGATTCTTGATAAAACTAAGTAGTTAAACCGCCATCAACAGTAAATAAAGCACCTGTAATAAAATCCGATGCACTTGATGCTAAATAAAGCGCCATACCTGAGACATCTTCTGGTTCACCCATTTTACCTTGGGGAATAGTTTTAACTATTTGATTATAAGTTTCTTCGTTCTCCCATAATGCTTTACTGAAATCTGTTTTAATTAGACCCGGTGCTAATGTATTTACTTGAATATTTTTTTCACCCATTTCTTTTGCTAATACTTTTGTAAGCATAACTACTGCCGCTTTGCTAATATTGTATACTCCAAGGCCTTCCAAGGGTGTCTTAGCTGCTATTGAAGCAACATTTATAATCTTACCGCTCTTTTGATTAATCATTACGTCACTACAAGCTTTTACGAAATTAAAATATCCTTTTACATTCACGTCATATATTTTATCCCAATGAGAATCTTCTGAATTTAATATTGGCCCATAATATGGATTAGCTGCTGCGTTATTTACTAAAATATCTACAGTAGAAAATTTTTGAATTGTAAAATCTACAACTAAGTTAATTGACTTTAAATCACTTGTATTACATTCAACCGCATGGATATTTAATCCTTTTGATTGAGCTTCAGCTACTGCGGCATTTAAATTATCTTTTTTTCTACTGCAAATAACTACATTTGCTCCTGCTTTTGAAAAACTAAATGCTATTGCTTTACCGATACCTTTGGATCCACCTGAAATAATTGCGGTTTTGTTTTTTAAGCTTAACATTTATTTCTTTTTTCTTCTTTCAGCCATTGCTTTCCACATTGACTCTGGCAACTTTGTTAAATCTGAAAATTCTCCTGCGCCAGCAAGCCATTCGCCACCATCAATTGTAATAACTTCTCCATTTATATAAGCGGAACCATCACTCATCAAATATGATGCCAAGTTTTCCAGCTCATGTCTTTCACCAAATCTTTTCATTGGAATTTTATTTTTCATATTGTCTTCAAAATCTTCAAATCCTGGTGGCATCAGTCTTGACCATGCACCTTTTGTTGGAAAAGGACCAGGAGCAATTGCATTAAATCTTATATTATGTCTACCCCATTCAACTGCTAATGATCTTGTCATAGCTAGAACGCCTGCCTTCGCAGCAGCTGATGGCACAACGAACGGCGACCCTGTCCATGCGTAAGTAGTAACAATGCTCAAAATATTTCCACTTTTATTTTTAATCATTTCTTTTCCAATTACGCTTGTGCAATTCCAAGTACCCATTAATACAATATCTATGACAGCTTTAAACGCATTTTGACTAAGCATTTCTGTTGGAGAAATAAAATTACCTGCAGCATTATTTAATAATGCATCTATTTTACCAAACTTATTGATAGTCTTTTTTGACATTGATTCTACATCTTCAATTTTTCTAACATCCCCAGGACATGTTAAGACATTTATATTGCTTCGGGAAAACTCGTTTGCTGTTTCTTCTAGCACTTCTTTTCTTCTTCCGCTAATAACTATATTTGCACCTAACTCTCCAAACCTTCGGGCCATACTTTTACCTAAGCCAGTTCCTCCACCAGTAATAATGATTGTTTTATTTTCTAAAAGATTATTTTTGAACATTTAGTTTCCCTTCTTGTTTACTTTAAAGCATCTAAATTATTTTTTATAGTTTCTGTTTTTTCTTTCAACGGATCTAAAACAGAATCCTCAATTACATCAGATATTTTTTCTTTCCCGCTCTCAAGCTGTGCTTTGATTTCTCCTGTTATTTTTTCTTCGCTGCTTTCAAATTGATTTTTGATTTCATCTATATTAGGCAGCGGTTGATTTGTAAGCAGTAAATATGCACAATAAATAACGAATAATGTGATTCCTAAAGTAACCAATTTAAAAAGCTTCTTTACTACACTGTAAGTAATCATAGTTATTAAAACAATCATTACAGCTAAATAAGCTGGATTATCTAAAATGCTATTTAATAGATTTTCTAACATTATATCAATTTATACATTACATTTCTACTTTACAAAGATGAAACATAAATCAACTAAATACGTT